>Ga0302122_10000014_pt1 | contig 90896 bp, 85 predicted proteins | sample CB21_SCM_MG_FD_203115 | JGI IMG/M metagenome (GOLD analysis project Ga0302122, IMG submission 203115) | Marine microbial communities from Western Arctic Ocean, Canada - CB21_SCM | ecosystem: Environmental > Aquatic > Marine > Oceanic | place: Canada: Western Arctic Ocean | collected 2017-09-28 | reverse complement strand
AGCCGCTTTTCCTGGCGCAAACTAATTAGGATGCTCACAAGGTAGTCATTGGTAACAGGAGGTGCGGTGGTTGGGTTGCCAGATGACAAGTGGAGTGAGGTGGTCGCCTGTTTTATCCGTAGTGAGTCTGCTGATGCACTCGATTCAGCTGAACTGCATGCTCATTGCCGTGAGCATCTGGCTCCGCAGAAAAAACCAACCGTATGGTGCGCCGTGGATTTATTTTCCCCTAACTAGATCTAAAAAGATTCAAAAATTTTCGTTACATGAGGGATATCTTTCTGGGCAATACCAATCGCTCATAAACAGATAAAAAAATAAAGAGGCAGCTCGCATGCAGATAGAAGGGAAAAACATTGTGGTCACCGGCGCTGCCAGCGGGATCGGCAAGGCACTGGCAGAGCGTTTTGCACAAGAAGGCGCACAGGTAATAGTAGCTGACCGAAACCGGGACAAAGCGCAGGTGGTAGCCGATGCCATCGGCGGCCTTGCTGTGGGTTGTGATGTGACGGTAGAGCAACAAGTCCAGGAGATGGTTGCAAAGGCGCAGGATCATTTCGGTGTGATTGATCTTTTTTGCTCTAACGCTGGGGTGTGTTTCGGTGAGGCGGATCTTGCGACCTCGGCCAGTAATGAGCAGTGGCAGACCTGCTGGGATGTGCATGTCATGGCGCACGTTTACGCAGCAAGAGCAGTATTGCCTGCGATGATCGATCGGGGCGAGGGTTATCTGCTGCAGATGGCTTCTGCCGCTGGTTTGCTCAATCAGATCGGAGATGCTGCCTACTCAGCCAGCAAGCATGCGGCGGTCGGTTTTGCTGAAGCACTTGCGATCACCCATGGTAATCAGGGAATCAGGGTTTCAGTGATCTGTCCACAGTATGTGGCAACCCCGATGCTGGGTTATGGCGATGACGAAAATCCGCAGGATCTGCCAGGGGTGCTTGTCCCCAGCGATGTCGCTCAGAGTGTGATCGATGGTCTTGCGCAAGAGTGTTTCCTGATCCTGCCACACCCTCAGGTAGGAAAGTTCATTCAGCACAAGACCGGTGACTATGACCGATGGCTCAAGGGGATGCAGCGCCTGCGCGGAAAAATCCTGGATGAGGTAGGATCGACTCAGTTAGACAAAATGCACAAACTGGTCTGAACCAGTTGCCTTAATGCGAGGGAGAGCGCGCTATGCCATCTTTTGATGTGGTCAGTGAAGTAGATTCACACGAACTCAATAATGCCGTTGACCAGGTAAACCGCGAAGTCAGCAACCGCTTTGATTTCAAAGGCAGCGACGCCCGGGTTGAACACAAGGAACTCTTGCTGACCATTTTTGCCGATGATGAATTCAAAGTAGGGCAGGTGCGCGATATCCTCGACATCAAGCTCGTCAAGCGAGGAATCGATATTGCTTGCCTCCAGGCAGGAGAGGTCAAAGAGCGTGGCGCGGGCAAGGCGCAACAGGAAATCACTGTGCGAAGTGGAATCGATACGACCCTTGCCAAGACCCTGGTGAAAAAGATCAAGGGGGCCAAGATCAAAGTTCAGACGGCAATTCAGGGAGAGCAACTGCGGGTATCAGGCAAAAAACGTGACGACCTGCAGGCGGCAATTGCATTGCTTAAAGAAGAGGACATTGGGTTACCTTTGCAGTACGTGAATTTTCGCGATTAGTGGGCCGCAGAGTTTGAGCACGCCGCAAAGAGATCGGCTATGAAAGAAGTTGAGTTCTGGTTTTCATTGGTAGCACCTATACCCGTCTTTTGGTAACGTGCCTGCCGCAGGTTGCCTGCGAGATGGGAGTTTCGTTTTCCTGGCAGCCTTTCAGTGTACGCAGCATCATGTGCGAGATAGACAATGTTCCCTTTCCCCCCCAGCAAGCAGGCCAAGGTTGATTACATGTGGCGTGATATTGAGCGACGTGCGAAGGGCTATGGTTTTGCTGCAAAGGTGCCTGCACCTTACCCGCTGCAGGACGATTTGGCTAACCGGATTGCAGTGCTAGCCATGCAGGAAGGCTGGTGTGCAGATTATGTGCAGGCCACTTATCGGCGCTAGTTTATCGACGGTCTTGAAGCAGGCAGTGAACCCAATCTTTCGCAAACCCTGGATGAGGTAGACCAGGATACAGCGCGTGTAATCGAGTGCGCCGATGGCCTTGATATCGAGGCGGCCTACGTCGAGCAGATGGATCGTGCACAACGTGTGGGCATTTTCGGTAGCCCATCCTTTATTGTCGATGGCGAGGTGTTCTGGGGTGGTGATCGCCTGGAAGACGCCATTGCCTGGGCAAAGAAGCCTGACTGAATCGTCTGTTTTACCAGCGCTCTCCAAAGGGGCGCAGGTCCAACTCGAAAGTCCAGGCAGACCTGTCCTGTTGGGTCAGTACGAAAACGCTATTCGCAATTGCATCTGGCTTCATAAAATGATCATCGGCCTTATCGGGCATGCGTGTCCGTGTGCGTTCAAGGTCAATAATGCCATCGATGATCAGGTAGCCCACGTGAATCCCTTTGGGACCAAGGTCACGAGCCATGGATTGGGCCAGGCTGCGCTGTGCCGCCTTGGCGGATGCGAAAGCTGTCGACTGGGCACCACCGCGCAGTGAGGCCGTGGCCCCGATCACCATGATATTGCCTTCACCTCGTTTGCTCATGCCGGGGATCACCTGCTGAGCACACCCCAGCAGGCCAAGTGTATTGGTGGCCCAGGACGAGTGCAGTCCCTCGGTCGAGGTTTCCATGACTGAGGTCCACTGGCCTGATCCAGCGTTATAAACCAAGGTATCGACCGAGCCTGCCTGATCATGAATCTGCGAGAAAACGGCTTTAATGGCATCGGGTTCTCGAACATCGCACACCATGGGAATGGATTCTGGAATTTCCCTGGATAAACTGTCCAGATAATCTTGGTTGCGGGCCAACATTACTACGGTGTAACCCTCCGCGCTGAACCGTCGACTGAGTGATGCACCATTACCTGGTCCGACACCGGCGATAACACAGACTTTATTCATGAGGCATGCTCCATTGCGGTCCGATAAGGGTTGGGGATATTAAAGAACGTTCGCTTATTGTCTGAAGATAGAGCTGACGTCAGGTGTAGCGCCTGTCCGCACGGTAGGGTGCAATATCAATAGCGGGTGTTTTTTTGGCAATCAGTGCGCTGATGATTTTACCCGTGGTTGGGCCCATGGTTACGCCTAACTGCCCATGGCCCACCGCGAGCCAGGTATCTGCCACGCCGGGTGCTGGCCCGATGACTGGCAGGGTGTCGGGCATGAAGGGACGGGCTCCCATCCATTGCGAGCCGTGGGTATGGGTAAGCCCGGGGAAAAGATCGCGTTGGGCTTTTTCGACCAGCACCTCAGCGCGTCGGTAGTTGGGCAAGGCATCGAGTGGTGCTATCTCTACAGTACCCGCAATACGCAGCCCACTTTCTACAGGTGTATTCACAAAGCCACCACTCGCGTAAACCACGGGCCGGGAAAGGGAGACACCACTATCTGCGATGTCGGTATGGTAGCCATGCAGCGGCGCCAGCGGAATACGGATCCCCAGGTCAGAAAGCAAAGTGTTGGCCCAACAGCCAGCCGCAATAACCAGTTTATCGACGTCGAGTTGTGATCCGTCGAGCAGATGCAAGCACTTGGCCTTGGCTGACTCCATTTCGATACGCTTAATATCTGCAATGATGATCTCGCCGCCCAATTCCGAGAAATACTCAGAAAGTTCACGAGTGAGTCGTTGTGGGTCGGTGAAAGAACGCCAGCCATGCGCAATCAGGCCGAACTTCCCGCGGGTATCCACATCGGGCTCCAGGTCACGAAGCGTATCGTCATCCAGTTCAGTTATCTGGTGACCTTCGTTGGCACGTAATTGCCAACTGAGTCGATCGGTATCGTATTGTTGGCGGTTGTCATAAAGATAGAGTACTTCGTTTTTGCACCAGATGTTCTGTATATCAGCCGCTTCGATGACATCGTCAAAATCATTTTGCGCGTGGGCAGTAATGGCACCCAGGTGATGGCAGATCTGCGCCACCCGGTGTGCCCGGGCATTCAGTAAAAAGCGCGCCAGCCATGGCATGGCAGTGGGTAAATGACCGGGGCGGATCGCCAGTGGACCTTCGGGATTCAACAGCCACCCGGGCAGTTTTCCCATAACGCCCGGCTTGGCAAGAGGCACAATCTCACTGACGGCCAGCAGCGCGCAGTTACCAAACGTTGCCTGGCCGCCGATGTTGCCACGTTCAATCAGGGTGGTGGCAATGCCTTCACGCTGCAGAGCGAGCGCACAGGATACGCCGATGATGCCGCCGCCGATCACGGTAACCTCAGCCAATTAACGCACCCCTCGTTTACGCATAGCCTGAGTCAGTCGACTCCCTCAACAATACGCAGGTCGCGTACAACACCGCCATCCAGTGCTTTGAGAGCCTCCTGGTAGGCAGGTGATTCATAAGTTGCGAGCGCCTGTTCATAACTGTCGAATTCGACCAGCACGGTTCGTTCAGCAATCGCGTCTTCTTTGAACTGTACTTGTCCACCGCGCACCAAAAAGCGCCCGCCATTATTTTGCACGGCCACCCCCGCTAGTGCGACATAAGCCGTGAGCTTATCTGCATCTATGATCTCACGGTAGGCCGACATCCAGTATCCCTTCGCCATTTTTGTATCTCCTTATCGGGTTTAGATTAAACGGAAAAACGGCTGTTGTAGATTCACAACTTTATGAGCGCCACATGAGTGCCAAGGCGAGTTTTACCGAATAGGCTTTCATGCCTGGGTAATTTCAGTCAGCGCCTCAAGCAGTGTAAGTACTTCAGCCTTAGTGTTGTAGTGACAAAAAGAGGTTCGGATACAACTGTCCATCTCCAGGGGATCAAGAATATTCCTCGAAAAATAATCCGCCTTGCGCACATGGGTTCTGATACCGCGCTGGTTCAGCAAACTGACTACCTCGGCTGATGGGATACCTGCAAAGGCGTACGACACCAGGCCTTCACGGTAGGGGTTGTCCGGGCCGCCCACAATATAAGCACCCGGCAGGGCTCGAATTCCGGGTTGGCCATCGACTCCATTGATTGCAATATCCACAAGATGGGCCTCCTGCGCCATCATGGCGTTTCCGGCAGCTTCAAGCCGTGCACGTCGGTCCGACAAGTCGCTTACCTGACTACCGAGCCAATCAAGGTATTTGACGACTTCGCTAAAAGTTGCAAACGCACCTGTATCACGCGTGCCCAGCTCCCAGAAATTATCTGCTGTGCCGTCGAGTTTCTCATGAGGCAGGGTGCTCATACGGGGTGAGACCCAGCCCACACCGTAATTGTGTCGGGAGAAGACCTTGTAGCCGGACAGGGCGCACCCATCCACACCACACGCGCCCATATCCATTACGCCATGTGCCGCGTGCTGGATACTGTCTACGATAATGAAGCACTGGGGCGCCACGGTACGAATAGCCTGAGCCACCGCTTGTACATCAATTGCCATGCCCGTGACCGGACTGGTCTGAATGATGGTAGCAACACGTGTATCAGAGTTGACCTGTTGCAGGTAATCCTGCGCAGTTACCAGTATCTGGTTTTTCTCATGGGCAATGTTGATGTTTTCCTTGCCTGCGACAGGACACCACTTGCTGCGTGCGCTGGCCGTAGCCGGATGTTCCAGGGTGCTGCCAACCACGTTGCCACCTTGAGGAGACCCCATGATTGCCGCACGGACCAGGCGAAAGAGCACCTCGGTACCGCTTTCTCCGGTAAACACCACGCCATCATTAACGCCAAAGAACGTTTTCATGTCCTCGCGCGCGGTAGCGATGATGCGCACCAGTTCACGCGAGGCAGGGTTGTCACGGCCCTGATTATCTGGAATCGCTGAGAGCTCCGTATTCACCTTTACAACTGATTTCAGGGTCAGTGAACCCCCAGCATTCTCGAAGAAAATACGTGGGCCCTGGTAGGGGCAAGTATCAACGTGGTGAAAGCGGCCCCGAATTTCATCGAGTAGAACTGGATCAAGCATGAATGAACTCTTGTGATCTAGGTGTGGGGTAGCACCGATATAGCACGCCCTTTAACATCATTGCAGTCGGGAAAGCGCCGCCTGGGTAGCGGGCCTCTCCAAAATTCGGTCGCGGTGGGCCAGGATGCCTGGCAGGCGGGACGTATCAACTCCATCACCTTCCAGCCAGGAGCAGATCGTAAAAAGATAGGGATCACAGATGGTGTAATCCTCGCCCATCACAAAAGGGCCTTGGAAAATGTCCTCTTCAATAAGGCTTACGACCTGAAGCATTGATTCGGGCACTTTTTTTCTCAGGGCCTCTAAGGCCTGGGGGTCGTCGGTCCAACGCGAGCCCCGTAGGCGATGTGCATGGGCGACGTGTACAGTAGATGCAAGGTAGCTGTTGAACTCCTGTATTTTCGCGAAAACAAAAGCGCTCGGGCCGCCGATCAGGGTATCAGCGCCAAAGCGCTGGGCGATATAAAGCAGTATTGCCGGAGTTTCCGTCAGGATGCCGTCCTCGGTCAGTACCGCAGGGACTCGCCCCTTAGGGTTGATAACCTGGTATGTGGATTCGTGCTGCTCGTTGCGCGAAAAATCCAAGATCACAGCTTCGTAATCTGCCTTGACCTCTTCGAGCAGAATGACAGAGGCTAGCGCGACGCTTTTAGGGGCGGCAAATATCTTGAGCATATTGGATGGCTTCAGGGTTGTCGGAGGATTAGATTTTGCACTAAAGGTGGCTTAGTGTATCGCGCGACGATTCAACTAAGGCGCGCCATTTCCTCCTAAGGTCCTGCGAGGGTATCGGCCAGAGGCCGGCGGCCTTACACCGAATCCAGAAAGTGACGGGCCCGAAGTGGATTATTGTTATTATCCGCTGTCTTGTTATTAGGAGTAATGCATGAGTTTCAAGGGTACTGAGCGCTATGTTGCGACTGAAGATCTTTCTTTAGCGGTTAACGCCGCGGTCACACTTGAGCGGCCGCTATTGATCAAGGGGGAGCCCGGCACGGGCAAAACCATGCTGGCTGAGGAGGTGGCTTTAGCGCTTGGCAAGCCCTTGATCCGCTGGCATATCAAGTCAACCAGCAAGGCGCAGCAGGGGCTCTATGAGTACGATGCGGTCTCGCGGTTGCGCGATTCACAACTGGGCGATGGTCGCGTGGGGGAGATCAGCAACTATATTCGCCCTGGCAAATTATGGGAGGCTTTTACTGCGCCAGAGCAGGTGGTTCTGCTGATTGACGAGATTGACAAGGCAGATATCGAGTTTCCTAATGATTTATTGCTTGAACTCGACCGAATGGAGTTTTTTGTCTATGAGACGGGCGAAACAGTAGTTGCCGACCATCGTCCCATTGTGGTGATCACGAGCAATAACGAGAAAGAACTGCCGGATGCATTTTTGCGCCGCTGCTTTTTTCACTTTATTGCTTTTCCTGATCGAGTGACGATGGAAAAGATTGTCGATGTGCATTATCCAAATATTAGGCAAAATCTGATTCGCGAGGCACTCGATGTGTTTTTCGAGGTGCGTGAGATTCCAGGTTTAAAGAAAAAGCCCTCGACTTCAGAGTTGATCGATTGGCTCAAACTGCTACTGTCCGATGATATTCCAGAGGAGATTCTTAAGTCACGCGATCCCAGCCAGGCGATTCCACCACTTTATGGCGCGCTACTCAAGAATGAGCAGGATGTACACATGTTGCAACGCCTGGCATTCATGGTCCGGCGTGATGCACAATCAAACTGACTCGGTATTACCGAGGACAGCCGTGTGCTGATCAATTTTTTCCAGGCCCTGAAAAATACCGGCATGCCGGTGTCGGTTAAGGAATACCTGGTGCTTCTTGAAGCCGTAAAGGCGGGCTTGGCGTTTGCCTCAGTGGATGATTTTTATCTGCTGGCACGCACCTGCCTTGTTAAAGATGAGAAATATTTTGATCGTTTCGATCGGGCTTTTTCTGCCTGGTTTAAGGATCTGGAAACCGTGGATGACATCATTAATGCACTCGTCCCAGAGGACTGGTTGCGTGCCCAGCTTGAGAAGCATCTTAGCGACGAAGAAAAAGCAAAAATCGAGTCTCTGGGCAGCCTGGAGAAGCTGCTCGAAGAATTTCGCAAACGTCTCGAGGAGCAGCAAAAACGCCACTCTGGAGGCAGTAAGTGGATTGGTACCGGCGGTACCTCACCATTTGGCAATAGCGGCTACCACCCGGAAGGAATTCGCGTCGGTGGTGAGAGTCGCAACCGAAGTGCGGTGAAAGTATGGGAGGAGCGCCACTACAAAAATCTGGATGATTCGGTCGCACTGGGGGCCCGCAGCATCAAGATGGCTTTACGACGGTTGCGCAAGTTCGCCCGCACTGGCGCCGAAGAAGAACTCGATCTGGATGACACTATTCGCTGTACGGCCCGCAACGCCGGGTTTTTGGATATCAAGATGGTGCCTGAACGCCATAACGCCGTGAAAGTACTGGTGTTCTTTGATGTGGGTGGGTCTATGTATCCGTATGTGCGTAGCTGCGAGGAGCTTTTCTCTGCGGCACGCAGTGAGTTCAAGCACCTGGATTACTTTTATTTTCATAATTTTTTCTACGATTTTGTCTGGCGCGATAACCAACGCCGTCGCAATGAAATCACGCAGACCTGGGACCTGTTGCATACCTACCCACAGGATTACAAGGTCATCATTGTTGGGGATGCCTCGATGGCGCCCTACGAGATTGTCAGCGTTGGCGGCAGTGTTGAATACATGAATCGGGAGTCCGGCGTGACCTGGATGACCCGCTTGCAAGAGAGTTTCGGAAAGGTCATCTGGTTTAATCCCACTCCCAAAGCCCATTGGGGATACACCCAGTCTATCGGCCTGATTCAGGAACTCGTTGAAGATCACATGTATCCGCTGACACTTGATGGGTTGGATCGGGGGATCCGTTACCTCGCCAGCTGATTGCTCTTTTACACGACGCCTTCTTATACAAAAATATGCTTTCAGTATCACCAGACAAGCTAAGCGACTGGATAGATTGTGAAACGGGAGTTTCGCAATGGATTAAGGTTGATCAGGATCGCATTGATGCGTTTGCCGCGTGCACCGAAGATTTTCAGTTTATTCATGTTGATCCCGAGCGAGCTCGTGCCGAGGGCGGATTTGATGGCACCATCGCACATGGATTTTTGTCTCTTTCTTTGCTATCACGGTTTGCAATGGATGCAAGGCTATCGCTTCAGGGTGTTGTCACCAGTATCAACTATGGCTTTGACAAATTACGGTTCGTGAATCCGGTCGCCAGTGGCGCAAGTATTCGCGGCCGTTTTGTGCTGCGCGGGGCAGTTGAAAGAAAGCCCGGGCAGTGGATGCTGGTCTATGATGTCACGGTAGAAATTGCAGATCAAAAAAAACCCGCTATTGCGGCGCGTTGGCTTACCCTGCAGATTATTCGCTGATCATCGGCTCACCAGCTTCTTCACAGCTTCAGTTATCAGAAGAGCCCCGAACATGGCATTCAGACGCTTAAAGCAGGCGCTAAGAAAAAGAAAACTGAATCACAGTGGCGTCACGGTTGATCAGCAGGTCAACTGGGTTGCTTATGGCGCACGCTCCGGTATCTGGACAATCTGTCCGGATGTATTGTCTTCTAAAAGTGTGATTTACTCCTTTGGGGTTGGTAACAATATTGCTTGGGATCTGGCTATGATCGAGCATTATGGAGTGGAGCTACATGCGTTTGACTCTACACCCCGGTCTGTCGATTGGATCGGTGAGCAGAGCCTGCCACAGGAGTTTCATTTTCATCCCGTAGGCCTTTGCGGGTTTGATGGGTTAAGGGAATTCCTGGTGCCTCGGCGTGAACACCAGTTTAACTACAGTAGTATCGGGTCAGAAGTAGGGTCTGGAGGAAAGATCAACTGCCCGGTGAAGCGCCTTGCCACATTGCAGGCCGAACTCGCGCATGACGTTATCGATGTACTGAAGATGGATATCGAAGGAGGGGAGATGCAGTCTTTGCCAGATATTCTGGCCAACAGTCCATTACCGGGCCAGTTATTGGTTGAGTTTCATTACAACTATCCTGAGATTTCGTATGATGGCTTTTTGGATCTGGTTGGGCAGTTGCGTATGGCCGGTTACCAGATCTTCCATATTTCTGAGCGCGGCTATGAATTCTCTTTCATTCATCAACGGTTACTGGGCGGTGAAAAAAAAAGCGACTGAAAAGGTCGTTTTTTGAATTGAGCGATAGGCCCGCAGCGAGTATTTTTCAGGCTTAGATATCTGAAATTCACCCAGATCTGATATGCCAGGCCGGTTGATATGTGTTGCCAGATTGGAAGCTTGCACCGGTATGCGCCAACCGAGTGAGCATGCGCGGACATTATTACTCATCCCAGTGCAGGAGGGCTTCTATGAATATTCTTAAAGTCAATGAGCTGATGACGGTGCGCCAGCACGGAGCGATGGATTACACCACGCCGCCATGCGACCTCGACGAGGTACGTCGTTACCGCCTGGCACGTATCCAGGAGGAACTGGTCCGCCAGGATTTGGCCGGCATCATACTTTATGACCAACTGAACACGCGCTACGCCACCGATAGCACTAATATGCAGATCTGGTGCGCGCATAATGAAGCTCGGTATGTTTATGTGCCCGCCGAAAGTGGCGCCATCGTGTTCGAGTACGGCGGCAAGTCGCTACTCTCGGACGGATTGCCTGGGATCGAGCGAGTTGCTAAGCCCACCACATTTTTCTACATGGCTGCCGGTCAGCATGTGGCTGAAAGGGCGAAAACCTGGGCAGTAGAGATGGACGCCATTATTCGTGAGCACAGCGGCGGCAACCAGCGCATCGCTATCGATCGATTGGCCCCGGTGGGTGTGCAGATGATGGAAGAGTTAGGGTACGAGGTGCATGACGGTTTTACAGTGATGGAGAAGGCCCGTGAAATCAAGAGCGACGGTGAAATTGCTCTGATGCGAACATCGATCGAAGTCTGCGAACGGGCCGTGCAACAGATGCAAGAAGTGCTCAAACCCGGCATCACGGAGAATGCGCTATGGGCAGAACTGCATCACGGCAATATTGCGGGCGGTGGTGAGTGGATAGAGACACGACTTTTGTCGTCCGGCCCGCGTACTAATCCGTGGTTTCGTGAATGTTCCATGCGGCCTATCGAGAAAGGCGATATGGTGAGTTTTGATACCGATCTTATTGGCCCCTACGGCTACTGCTGCGATATGTCGCGCTCATGGATTTGTGATGCCGAGCCAGACGATGAACAGCGACGCTTGTATGCAGCGGCTTACGAGCAGATCAAGCGAAATACCGAACTGCTCAAGCCCGGACTGGGTTACCGGGAACTGACCGAAAAACTGCACCCAATGAAAGAAGAGTACATTTCTGGCCGTTACGGTGTAGCGATGCACGGTGTGGGCCTTTGCGATGAAGCGCCGGCTATTTACTACCCACAAGACTATGACGAGGTCGGATACGATGGTGTATTCCAGGAAGGCATGGTGATATGTGTCGAGGCACTTATCGGGGTTGAAGGCGGTAGAGAATGCGTCAAGCTTGAGGAGCAGGTACTGATTACGGCCGATGGCTATGAGCAGTTGACCACTTACCCGCTGCAAGATAACTGGGTATGAGTGAGAGTTCTTGATTGTGCCTCGCCTGATTGCAGGGTTTCATTAATTTTGCCAGTGGGGCGTGATGGAAGCGAAGACGAGATCATTTTCTACCGTATCTGAAGATGCGATTGGGGCATATCAGGAAGACGGGGTGGTCTGCCTTCGCGGCATGATTGCAGATGAGTGGCTCGACCTTGCGCGCAAGGGTATCGACCAAAATCTGCAATATCCTGGCCGTTTCTTTCGGGATCACACCCCCGCCGACTCATTGGGTCGCTATGTGTTTGAGTACTGGTCGTGGCCCGATACGCCCGAAATCAAAAAGATCGTCCTGCATTCACCCCTGGCGCAGATCGCAGGCGAACTGATACAGGCCCAGCGGGTCAACATGGTAATGGATAACTGGTTCATGCGCGAAGCCGGTGCGAGCAATGGCGCGCCTTGGCATCATGATGAGCCGTATTTCGATTTTGAGGGCACCCTCTGTGTAGTTTGGATTCCTCTAGATCCTGCACCGGCGACAGATGGCCTGAACTTTGTGCGCGGGTCGCATAACTGGGGTGAACTCTATATGGCGCCTGAGTTCAGCAAGAATGTGCCATTTACCTGTGAGGGTAGCGCCTATAAGCCGGTCCCGGATATTGATGCAGACCCCAGTGCCTATGAATTTTTGTCCTGGAACGTCAATGTGGGTGACTGCCTGGTGTTTGACTTCAGGACCTTGCACTGCGTCATGAGCAAGAGTGAAGCTGCCAAGCAAAGTCAACGTCGCCTTACCCTGCGTTTTGGCGCTGAGGATACGATCTTTAGCCCGCGCGGGAAATGGACCGAAGAAACTTCAGAGTACCTGATCAACCAAGGCCAATCGCCCGGCACCGCTATTGACTGCAAGCTGATGCCCAGGGTCTGGGAGAAAATGCCCTAGCACTCGCACTATATTTAGTCTTTTACGGGAGGAAAAGATGACTCGGCCAATGAACATATTGTTTCTGATGGTGGATCCGTTGGCGCCGCAGTTTCTGCCGGCCTATGGCCACCTGGTGGTTAAGACCCCCCCGACTTGACGGCATCGCTGAAAACAGCGTGGTTTTCGACGCGCACTATACGAATTCACCTCTATGTGTTCCCGCTCGAGCTGGACTGATGACCGAGCAATTGCCCTCCAGAATCAATTGCTTCGACAGCGGCTGTGATTACGGGTTTTCTATCCCCACACTTGCCCACTACCTGCGGGCCAATGGTTATGTCACTGCGCAAAGCGGTAAGGCGCATTACATTGGTGCAGACCAGTTACATGGACTTGAGAAACGACTGACAGCCGATATTTGTCCATCTGACAACTGCTGGTATGGTATCTGGGATGATCCAGACTGGACCCTAGACTGGTTTCACAATTTGAAAAACGTTGTCACGACTGGCACTGCCGAGAGGTCAAGTCAGCAGGACCATGATTACGATGCGACCCATGCTGCAGTGCGCTGGCTATATGACTATGCCCGGGGTTCTGACCAAAGGCCTTTTTTCTGAAGGTGTCATTCACCCACCCACATGACCCTTACGTCACCCCACCCCAATACTGGAACCGTTACCGCCATGACGAGATTGATATGCCGGCCATCCCTTTCATGCCTGTCGCTGATCGCGATGAGCATGGCCAGTGGCTATTCCAGCATTACGATCGCAATGAATATGATGTTACCGATGAGCATATACGACAGGCCCACCATGGTTACTATGGCTCGATTTCATTAGTAGACGATTTGGTCGGCCAGGTATTGGACGCATTGATATCGGCCAGACTGGATGAGAACACCATCGTTGTCTTTACGGCGGATCATGGTGATATGCTTGGTGAGCGAGGCGCCTGGTACAAGATCAGTTTTTATGAGCATTCCTGCAGGGTGCCACTTTTCATCATGGTGCCCGGAGAAAACGGCTCTAGGCGGGTCAGTCAATGCACATCATTGATCGATCTGATGCCAACTCTGCTGGATTTGGTGTTGGATCAGGGTTGCGACCATCTGGTGGAATCTATTGATGGGCGCAGCCTTACCCTCTGATGTCCAGTGACGCCACAGCGTGGCGCGATGAGGCATTTGCCGAAATATGTTTTGAGGGCGCCCGCGCACCGGGCATGCTAATTCGTCGTGGCACAAAAAAGTATGTGCACTGGGAAGAGGGGTCCTGCAGTCTTTTTGATCTGCAGCATGACCCGCATGAAAAAGAAAACCTGGTTACAGATCCAGCCTATAGTGACGAGATCGCTTTATTTGATAAGGAAGTGCACGAACGATGGCGTGTAGAGCAACTTACCGAACAAATTCTACTTAAGCAACGACGCAACGCCCTGGTGCACCAAGCACTTATGACAGGCGAGGTTACGGCTTTGGACTTCCAGCCATTTGATGACGCATCGAAGCGTTACTATCGAGGACATGGTAACTGGCACAAAGCAGAAGAGCGGGATTTTCTACGGTTTGACTCTAAAGGCATTCCTGAATAAGCCGGCACATGCAAACTGCCCATCCAGGGTGAGCAATCACTTTCTGCCAGTAGTTAAGTTTAACTGCTTCATGGAATCATTGATCGGGGTGACACCTTGTCAGTTCGATCAAAAATGGGAGCTTGAACTTGCGCGATTGATGCATAATCTTCGAGCAGGGAATGATATCGAGGGGAGGACAATGGCGATTGAAGATCTATTCAATGAGAAGACCATCATCGATCTTAGCTTTTATAATTTTCGAAACGCGATAACGGCGGCTTATTTCGCGAACAATGAACTCGAAGTGCTCAAGGTTAATGATAATTTCCGTTCATTTTTCCCTATCCTGGGCAATGTGACCAATGTTTATTTTCCGGATGTTCTTGAGCAACTGGGCATTGCCGGTGAGCAGGTTGATGCCTTTGTCGCTGGAATCAAAAATGATGGCCACGTGCTGATTCCTGAGATTCAGATCGAGGTAGAGGGCGAGACGAGGGTTTATTCGCTGTTGTCAACCCGGACTAAGGATTCGGCATTCTCCTACCTTAATGGCATCCAGGGGCAGTTTGTGGATCGCACCCAGGAGTGGAACCTAAAGCACGAAAAGGAAGAACTCCTTGAGGAAAGGTTAAAAGATCAGGAGTTAATTGCAGCCAAGACTCAGCAACTTGAGCAGTTGGCAAAACGTCTTGCCCAATACCTCTCACCTCAAATATACGAGACGATCTTCTCCGGGAAAAGCATAGAAGAGGACAACTATAGCCGAAAAAATCTCACCGTTTTCTTTTCTGACATCGTGCAGTTCACTGATATGAGTGATTCTCTGGAGCCGGAGAAGTTGGCTACGGTGATCAATTCCTATCTTTCTGAAATGACTCAAGTTGCGCTTGATTGTGGTGGCACGATCGACAAGTTCATTGGTGACGCAATATTGGTGTTCTTTGGTGATCCTGAGAGCCGCGGTGAAAAACAAGACGCTCTTGCAGGTGTTGATATGGCCATCAAGATGCAGGAGCGAATCAAGGAGTTACAAGGCTATTGGAAAAAAAACGGTGTGACAAATGGCCTGAATGTTCGAATGGGAGTCACTACCGGGTATTGCACGGTAGGGAACTTCGGTTCGAGTCAGAGAATGGACTACACCGTTCTAGGCAAGCCGGTGAATCTTGCGGCTAGGCTGGAATCCCTTGCCGAGGCTGGCCAAATATTGATCTCTGACGCCACCTATGCTCTGATCGAGCAGCAAGTGGATTGCAAGTTTGTTGATGAAATACAGCCTAAGGGCTTTGCACGGGCAGTCAATGTTTATTCTGTGCAAGAGTTCAAAGGGACCTATGAGAGAAATAGTCGCACTAACCTCAGTCATACGTTGAAGCATGTGGAAGTGAATATTCTGGATAGTTCCGATATTCCGGCTGCAATTCGTGAATTGAAGCTAATACAAGACGAAATTCAAGCACATCTATCTTCGTCAGTCGATCCGAGCGACTCCGAATAGCCAAGTAAGAAAACATGAAACAGAACCATTAGGGATCTCTATGACAAGTGAAGTGAGTTGGGTTGAGAAAAGACTGTGCGGCGATGGACTGCCCATTGTTATCGATGGTGGCATGGGGACCGAACTGGAAAAGTCCGGGGTACCAATGGATGGAAAAGTCTGGAGCGCCCGTGCCATCATGTCGCATCCCCAAGTCGTGCGCCAGGTGCACGAGCGATTCATCGAGGCCGGTGCTGAAGTCGTGATCACCAACACGTTTTCTACGGCGCGACATATGTTGGAGCCAGGGGGTCTGGGCCACGAAGTGCGTAAGATCAATGCCCAAGCCGTATCCCTCGCCAAGCAGGCACGAGATGCTGTTGCGCAGCACCCTGTAGCCATTGTTGGGTCGATCTGTGAATGGACGCATGATGATGATCCAATCTGGAATTCGCCAGATGCCGTGGGTCGAGCCGCAAAGGAGCAGGCCGAGATCCTTGCTGAATCCGGGGTCGACATCATTGCATTGGAAATGTGCGAACGCTTGGAGCTTTCCGAAGCCGTCACTTCGGCTGTGATCGGGCTGGGTTTGCCGGTGTGGATTGGAGTCAGTGCTCGTGCCCATAAGGATCACGATTCGTTATCTTCTTTCAGCTATGCCGATCGTGATTTCGAAAATCTGGTGAAGGTGCTTTGCAAATACTCCCCATCACTGATGAATGTGATGCATACCGCAGTGCCAGATGTAGGTGCAGCTATAGACGTGGTCAAGAAGTACTGGGATGGCCCGATTGGGGTTTATCCCGAATCGGGTTATTTTTCGATGCCAAACTGGAATTTTGTCGAAATTATTGAGCCCGCAGAGTTGGCAGAGCAAGCCCGGCAATGGTTGGCAAATGGGGTTAGGCTTCTTGGTGGTTGTTGTGGGTTGGGGCTTGGACACATCCAGGCTTTGCGAGGCATGGTCAGCGCCGATACATAGGCCCCTAAGGCCAAGTGTCGAAGCGGTTAATAAGAGCTAGGGTCAATACTTTGTGCCGTATAAATTTCAGCGGCCTGTTGTCGCCCTTTCAGGTTAACTTCTCCAAGCAATACAAAGCGGATATTCGGGCATAGATCAACCACTTCCCTCGTGACGATCAGGCGAGAATCGTAGACCCGACCGCCAAACGACTCCAGCCGCGCTGCTACGTTAACGGTATCACCAATGACCGTATAGTTGAAGCGACTGCTTGAGCCAATATTTCCGGCAACCACCGGCCCAGAGTGGATACCCACTCCGAATTGGCAGGGCACCCCGCTTTTCGAGATCAGTGATTGGGTAAGAGCATCAGTTTGGCCACATATTTCCAGGCCGGCCCGCACCGCGTTAGCGGCGTGGTTGGGATCATCCTGCGGCGCACCAAAAATTGCCATCACCGCATCCCCAATATATTTGTCGATCACTCCGCCATTGGATTCAATTATCTGGCTTATTTGAGAGAAAAAGAGATTCAGCGAGTGCAGAACTTCTTTGGGTGGCTTTGTTTCAGACAGTGAAGTAAAACCTTGGATGTCACAAAAAAGCACCGTTATATTCCGCTGTTCTCCTGTAACTTCGATCTTCTCCGAAATCAATTTTTTCGCAATCTCAGGAGAAACGACTTTCCCCAGCAGATCCCGCACCCGTTCTTTTTCGACCAGGCCCTGGGTCATCTCGTTAAATGTTCGAGTCAGTATTCCGATCTCGTCTTTAGACGACACCGGGAGTGTTATATCCAATTGACCCTTTGAAACAGATTCCGCTGCAGCGGACAAGCGAGTAATTGGACTGGTAACGCTTCTTGATGTGCGTACTATGGCAACAGCAAACATCACTATGGCGACCAGGAAAATCAACAGGGAATACCAGAAAAGTTCGCGGTAAGGATCTAGAGCTGCATCTAACGACTGTTGTACAAATATCGAAAATGAAAGGTCTTGCACGTTGGTTAAACGAATCAGATTGCCAATATAGGTTTCTCGGTTGTCCCGATACTGTACTAATCCGCTAGATAAAGGAGTGCTCTGTAGAAAAGTGATCAGACCAGCTTGTTGTTCGCTGCCCAAGCTAGAGGCAACTAAATGGGTATTTGCTCCAGAGTTACGTACGAATGTCACTTCAGAACTCGTGAGCGCCGACAGATCTATAGCCATGTTATGGTCAGCACGAAACCCGCTGATAATCCAGGCATCCAGATCAGGTGCCAGAAGTGGAGTTACGGCCAACTGGTACACAGCGCCATCGAGTTCTGCATATGCGGTGGCCTCGCCACTGTCACTGTCATAGGCCTCATCCAGAACAGGTATCCATGGGAAAGGCTCATGATTCATGCTGTCTGAGAAAGTATTAGAAAGTACCAATCCATCCAGATCACATAAAATCATCAAGTCAGCGTCTTTCAACCGGTGTTGATGATTTTGTAGAGCAGTCTTGATCGTTGCGGTATCTTCCGTGCCATACGCAGCCTTAAAACCGTAGTCACCGGCTAAAAGTCGAACGTTCTGTTGGAGGTTTTTAACGCGAGTCTCGTGCAGTCTATTGACTGTCAAGAGGGTTGTTGCCAGAGACTGCTCTATTTCGAAAATTACCGTTTTGCGGGTGATCTGGCCGACCAGCATCATGACCATTGATAAAGAAAGAATCAGCAGGCCGCCAAAAAGCAGGGAAAGTTTGGTTTGAAACCGCATCGCTTCAGGAGTGGGTGTCGTCAGTGCAGTGGGTGTATTGTCGCTGACCCTTACTTATCATTACTATAATTATAGGAATTTCCAGTTTGATTGGCTGTGGTTGGCTTTTTGGACATTCGGATGGTTTTTTCCAGGGCGAGGTCAAATTTCACCTCGTTGTTCTTTCCATCAACTACGGTTAAGACCTTTTTCAATATTCGTTTGGTATTGCGAAATCGGGGGTTCCATACCCGAACTTCATAGGTTCCTGCCAAGACCTCATCGAAGATCACTGGACTGCTGTTAACTTTTTTCAGAAATTGGCTTTCGTGAACGTATATGTAAGCGATCATCCAGTCATGGATGTTGCATCCGAGTTTTACAATCCCACTGTTTTGAAGAACCACATCCTGTTTAGGAACATCGGTATACAAAGGGATATCGAACTGATTTCCTTTGGAAAAAGAGTACACATGGTGTTTAAACGGATCGTTGTTAGTGAGAGTGATAGAGGTACCTTTTGGTATCACTGAGAAAAGGGGTTTGAACGCTATGCCAACCTGGTTAATGACGTAATCGGCTCCGGGTTGGGCTGGGGAATCCACTCCGATTAGTTCTACAATGGTTCCGTCAAGGGTTAAGTTCTTCTTGTCATGCAAATAGACGGTGACATCCAGCGCTATCGACGGTGTGGTGACCGAAAATAAAATAGCGGGTAAGAGTATGAGGCGGCTCAGGCTCTGATATGCTGATGACTTTTTCAAAGTGCGGTTTAAGAAGAGCATAGATGTAGCCTTAAGGGTTTGAGGTTATCCACTCCACAATATGATCTGGTAACTGCTCATCATGAATATATTTCTGTGAGACAACCCGGTTAGAAACTTTTAACTCATCGAAGGTCAGGTCGACCGTGCGACCCTCATTGAACAACCGATATGCGCAGGTCGACGGCATAATATCCAGAATCGACAGATTATCGGGAGAGAGAATCGCGCAATCGGGGTTGATGCTATTGCGGTTGGCGTAGTCGGTGCAGCGGCAGGTCTCGATATCGAGATACTGGCACGCGACATTAGTGTAGTGCAGTTCACCAGTATCTTCATCTTCAAGTTTCACCACACAACAGCGGCCACAACCATCGCAAAGCGCTTCCCATTCTGGGTGATTGAGTGAAAGCAGTGAGCTGACCATAGTCGTTTGGTTTTGGGTAGAGAGTCTAAAGGGTTGCAATTGTCTGGCGGCTATACCCAATTGCGAAGACCGGAGAATAGAGTACGAGTACGAAAATTGAAAGGCCCAAAGTGCTGATTATCGTTTTGCATGATATATGGAGTGCCCCAGACCTAGAGAAGATTCCACAGATTCATGCGCCAGAATATATAGCGCGCTGGCCTCAAGTTTGGGAGCCGAATCCCCGGGCCGCGTACAGATCAAAGAGGTGATTGCGCGCATGCAGGCTGTGTCTGCCGATTGGTGCGAGGAGACCTGGATCTTGCCGTAGCCTGGGAGAAAGTTGTGACCCAACATCTTTTTAGCGACACCTATCAAGGGGAATAGCTTGGAATCAGCACGACGGGGTGAAAAAATGGCGCTCGAGGAAATCTCGATCTATCGACTACAAGAAAACCACATTGTCGAGCAGTGGCGCTTGTGTGGTGATCTGTGGTGTATTAGCCCAACTCATGTCAGAAACTTCTTAAGCCAGTCAAGATCAATATCCAAAAGGCTCGTCCTTTATGAATGCTGATATGCACAGACTTGCAGTATTGTTGATGATCGCCAGTTCAGTGGTTATCAGCTTTTCCGGCCTGATTGTACGTGTGCTCGAGGTTGAGTCTTTGGTGATGAATTTCTACCGGTCAGTTTCTTTGATGTGCGCGGTCGTTATTCTGCTGGTTGTCAAATATCGTGGCGCCACGGTAGTTCGGGTGATCGGGGTCGGTTGGCCCGGAGTGTTTGCAGGGTTGCTACTGGCCGGGGCAGCCATCACATTTTTGCAGTCTCTCACTCATACCACAGTCGCCAACACGCTATTCATCCTCGGAGCCATTCCGTTTTTGACAGCGGCGCTGGCATGGGTGTTTCTAAAAGAGCAGCCCAGGCGGACAACCTTGGTCACTATGGTTGTCGCCTTCCTGGGAATCACTGTGATGATGGGGGAGGGGTTTGGCATCGGATCAGTTTACGGCAACGCCATGGCGTTGCTAACCGCACTGTGCTTTTCCATTTACGCAGTGCTGGTACGTCAGAACCGTCAGGTAGATATGCTGCCGGCGATACTAATCTCTACTTTCTTTATCATGATTGTGGTGGCGCTGGTCCGTTACGACACACTGCAGATTTCCAGAGGTGACCTGCTATTGTGCATGCTTTGGGGTGGTGTGATGTCCGGTTTTGCCAGCGCCTGCTTCATCGTCGCATCGCGTCACATTGCAGCTGCGGAGCTGACGATCTTTATGCTGCTGGAATTTGCTCTGGGCCCGATATGGGTCTGGTTATTTATCAACGAGGTGCCGTCCCGTTGGACTCTGACCGGAGGCGCTCTGGTGATATCTGCTGTTCTGGCTCGATCCTGGATGGAGTTTCGCTCGCGCTACTCCTCTCGCCCAGTTGGTTGATCGGACCTGGCGGTAGGGCGCCTATTCTTGTAGTGGTTTAGGGATCACCCCTTTGTCACTACCAACGACGCGGGTCTGGCGCATTCGACGGCGCCAGCGGTCTGCGTCATATCCTGTGCCGCGATGCAATATGCAGCGGTTATCCCAGATCACGGTATCACCTGGCTTAAAGGCGAGGCTAAGAATGTGCTCTGGTGCAGCGGTGTGCTCAAGAAGCGTATCGAGAAGTTGCCTGCTATCTATTCCCGACCAGCCAGGAATCGATCGCGCGTGAGAGCCGATGTAATAGTTCTTCAGGCTGTTGACCGGGTTGGCACGAACCATTGGGTGCATTACCGGCGGCAGTGATGCGGCATGATTGGGATTGACCGGTGCGATCGGACCTCGGGAAAAAACATAGTCATGAACAACATGCAGCGGTTCTATCCGCTCCCGCATCTCGTCGGATAACCGCGCATACCCAGCACGCATACTGGCAAATTCGGTCTGACCACCTTCGCCGGGTACCTCATAGGCATGCAGGATCGAGACAAAAGACGGGGTTTCGCGAAAAGAGGAATCTGAATGCCATAACTGGTTGCCGCTCTGGTAGCGGGCATTGGCAGTGTTAGCTTTGGTGCCATCATCCTGGATATTACCCACTGTGCCAAAGTAACTGACCTCGCCAGTTTTTCCAAACCGGACGTGTTCGGTCTCAGGCGTGCCCAATAGGTGGGTAAAGGCAAGCTGCTTTTCATCGCTCATATCCTGATCTGGAAAGCAAAGCAGCGAGTATTGCTCAATTGATTGACGAATAAAATTCAGGACATTGTCCACCATCTTGCCGGACAGCGTGATGCCAAGAATTCTGGCTCCAAAATCTGTGTGCAGCGGCTCAATGTCAGGTTTGTTCATTAGCTGGCAGTGAAATCAGTTATGGAATAACCGGTAAACGCGGTGCGGCGCATTTCTCGGCGAAAGCCATGATAATCATTTACCGCATAGTGCTGGGTCGAAAAATTATCCCAGATTACCACCATGCCTTTTGCCCAGCGGATTCGACAGCAAAATTCTGGTTGAGTCGAATACTGAAAAAGTGACTCCAGAATCGGCCGGCTTTCGGCCTCGCTCATCCCGTCGAGGCGCAGAGTATAGGTGGGATTGATATACAGTCCCTGCCGGCGAGTGACGGGATGGGCAAGCACAGCAGGGTGAAAACGCTCGCGGTCCGCATCAGGGTCGCCCCGGCGAGTAGTGCCACGCATTGATTGTTCTTCAAGCGGTGGCGCCCATTTGATTCCGTAGGGCTTGCCCACGTGGATCGCGTTGCGGTTTTCCAGAAGATTACAAAGTGGCTGGGCAAGTGAATCCCACGCAGCTTGCTGACTACAAAAGAGCGTATCTCCGCCGTGAGGGGGCACTTCTAATGCGCAGAGCACTGAGCCGCTAGGCGGTTGCTCAAAAAAGCTGAGGTCTGTGTGCCAGCCCCCGCCAAAGACGCCGGATCGCTCGCCCGCTTCTTTGATAACATAAGTCATCTCCGGGTTCGCATCAGGCCCTGGCGCGTAGGGGTTGGTCATCGGTTTGCCGAAGACTTGAGACAAGCGCTTATGCCCAGAAACATCGAGGTGCTGGTCGCGCAGGACAAGCATCAGATAACGGTTCAATGCGTCGCGCAGGGCGCCGTGAAGATCATTGGAAATGGGTTGCTTTAGATTAAGGCCAGATATTTCTGCTCCAATGTTTCCAGTGATCGGAATGATTTGCATGTAGAGATTTTTCTCGAATTTTGGTGTCAGAGCAGGGTGAAGTATTGCGCCTAACAGGCTTTATTCCAAGCCAAGATCCGGCCACACAATGGGGAACAGATCCCCAGGCATACGCATGCCTGGCTGCACACCCAGGTTTTTCAGGGGTGGCGAGGTTTCCCCCGGGCGCTCAAAGTAGACCATGTCGTCACCAAGCCAGCGCGTTGAAAAAGCCCGACGTTGGGTTTTTGTTTCCATCGCCGTTGTGCCATGCAAGGTTCGAAAATCAAAAAGCAGGGCATCACCGGGTTCCAGCTCAAAAGAGCGAAGATCCTCTTCCTGGAATGCGTCTTCAAGGGGTGCAACAGCAGACATGGTGGGATCATCCAGAACATAATCGGATCCGTCAAGAAAATGACGGGGGTAATAAAGCTGCCCGGATCGATGTGACCCGGCCAAAAAGCGCACCGCGGTGTTTGCTGGCGTGAAATCCAGCGAGACATAGATGCTGATATTCTGCCAGCCGTCTACACAATAGTAGGGTAGATCATGATGCCAGGGAGTGGCAGTCTGCGTGCCTGCGTCTTTGCAGAAGACATGCTCATGAAAAAACTGAGCGGACGTTGACCGCATGAACTGGCAGGCCATTGATGCGGCAGTCGATGAACCGACAAATTCCGTGTATTCTGGAATGCGATGCCAGTTGCAGTAACTGTCAAAAAAACGGCCTTTTCCGCCAGGTGCTACGCTATCGCACGGAAAAGCGTAGTCGTTGGGGTAATCCATATTGCGCTGTAGCCCGATCCGTAGCCGATCAACCCAATCTGCAAACGCACCGCGTAGCAGTACGACGCCATCACTCTGGAACGTAGCAATCGAATCAGCGCTGACATCACAGGCAGGTGGTGCGCCTAGGGCCTGGATGATCTCGCTATGAGGTCGCCAATCGATAGTGACAAGGTTGCCTTTTTCTTCTGATGTCTGCACAAGTTCGTTCTCTTTTTACAAATAGAATCAAGCCCACTTGGCTTGTGACGCTCCAGCACCATCGTGAATCGGAGTTAACCCGTTAGCCCGCGGCAATTTACCACGAAATACACGAAATAGAATCCGCCAGACCACTTTGTTAGGCTAATGTTGGGCTTAGCGGATTTCCTGTTATGGCAGAACAAAAGAGTGTGCGATAACGCGTGCTCAGATGCCCGCAGAAGAAGGTGAATCTTCACCAAGATCCGCATTAATCCGAAAGACACCTTAGCTATCGTAAGGTGGGCGAGGGCTTATATTTCTGCGCTCCAGCAGGCGTAGAGACCTGCACGGCGTTGCGCCAGGTTTTCAGGTCGATAAGCATATCAAAGCAATTTTTCAAATTGCTCGATTAGATGATTTTGGCGCAGTGCCTGTGGGTATTAAAGTCGCAGTGCGCACGAAGACGCATCCCGTAATTGAATCAGCCTTACGCTTGAGTGACATAGAAATCGATAGCCTTTAGCGCGGATCGGGATTTTCATAACTGCTATTTTGAGACGTAGAACATTCCCCAGCGCTGATTACTGGCTCGCGCACGTTCAATCTTTTTAAGCCAGTCATTCTTCAAACTGGTTTGATCCGAATGAGCGATGTCCAGCGAGTTAATCGTATCAAGCTCCATTTTGCAGAACCAGATGAAGTCTTTGGTTCGATCGAGTGCTTCAATAATCCGAAATCCAGCGGCTTCCAACAGTTTTTGATAGTCTGAAACAGTGCAGAGGTGGTATCCCCGGTTTTCTACATAAGCCGAGAAATTGCTCTGCCATGGTTTTTCATCACAACAATAATCGGTAAACAGCAGTTTGCCCGATGGTTTCAGTGCAGTGTACAAATTCGAGAACAGTTTTTGTTTGTCATGTATGTGCAGAAATACATCTCTGCTATAGATGGCGTCATAGTAGTTTTGAACGTAAAGTTCGAGGCAATCCTGATTTTTTAGTTGAACCCGTTTTTTCAGCCCTGTTTGTGCCAAGCGTTCGCGCGCCAGCGCCAGCATATTTTCAGAAAGATCGATAGCGTCAACGTCAAGGCCGAAATCCTGCGCCATTAAAAACGCACTTCCGCCGAGGCCGCATCCCACATCGAGAACCTGTGCGCTGGCAGGCAGGCCGAGCTTCTTAATCAATCGGATTGCGCAACGCGCGCCCCCAGGGCTTATAAAATTAGTTCCGTAAACCAACTCGTATTTGAGTATCGAATCGACCGTATATTGGCCAGCATCCAAAAACGACTGACAAGCATTACCTGATTCATCCATTGGGGCCATGGTCCACCGCATCAAGGTGCTGTGAAAATTCTTGTGTTGCCATCAGATCGCGACAGCGGTTGAGTCGTCCCACCGCATAGGCCCAGAAATCATCCGCCGGGTTTTTATTGGCATGTTGCACGACACCCCAGAGTGTCCACAAGAGGTCGCACATGGCTTTGTACATGACTATTCGGCCTACATCGAAAGGTCTTGGCTCTTGACCGAAATAAGCCGACATGAAAATGCGTTCCTGCTCTGGTGAAAAAGAGCCTTCGACTGCTAAGTCTCCGAGGTCCCACATTGGGTCATTGTTTCCCGCATATTCAAAGTCGATGATAAAGACTCGATCTCCATCGTCGATGCAGTTTTCGACCATTGGATCACAGTGGCAGGGCCGTTTGGGCAGGGCGTGTGAAGAAAGAGCGGCGCGAACTGATTTCGCGCTATCGTGCACATCCGAATAGCCATCGGGTAGGTCAGCATTCAGTTGATTCAGTACGGCTAAGTACTGATCAATTTGTTCGAAGAGTTCAAATTCGCCCTCAAATAACTGAGGACTATCGTGCAGTTGACGAAACGCTCGACCAGCTCTTTGCAGTACGCCCTTGTCTTTGAATTTTTCAACATCCAGAGTAACCGCATTTTCAATGTAGCGCGTCACCATTGTGCCGGTCTTGGCATCAAAGAAGACAATTTCTGCGTTGACTCCTGCGTTAGACGCCAGCTGGGCATTTTTTTCCTCGACGGCTCGATCAATGTAGTCACTCGTGCTCTCGCCAGCTAGGCGCAGAACAAAGTCACCAACTGGTGAGTTGACTCGGTAATTTATGTTGGTCAGGCCGCCGAGGCGTTCAACAGCGAGGTCTTCGGGGTTAAATTGTGCAAAGGGTCCAACAGTCGCTAGAGCATCTCTTAGAGTGTCATCCATCGCGTGATTTTCCTTTTTGAAAGGGCTTCTTGAGTAGAAGTCAGGTCATTCAGCCGGCTACATCGAGACCTCACTAGGTTAAGACGTGGTTGAGGCTTTGACGCTTTGCCGGAATGTGTTCAGCGCCTCCTATCCTCTGGGTAACAGATTGTCAGGATCATAAAGACCTTTGCAGCCCACTGCCTCTACTCTTATGGGGAATGGTTCGTCAAAGTACTCCATGATCAGCTCGCGCCCCTGTTCAGCATAGGCTTTTGGCAGGTACCCCAGGGCGATATTCTTACCAACAGAAGGGCCATAAGCAATGCTGGTGGCATAGGAGCGTCGACCGATATCATCGATCAGAACCTGGTTGGTGTCTGGATCCAGGATCGGCCATTGACCCACCGGGTAGCGGGCAACTCCCTTCGAATCTATATTGTCCGTCATAACCATCGTGCAAAGATAAGCTGGTTGAGATTCTCGTTCACGCTGCGACAGATAGGCGTCTTTGCCGTGAAAATCTACCGCTTTGACGCTAGGCCGAGCGAGTCCCGCCTCGATCAGGTTGTACTCGGTAAGAAGATCTGCATTTTGCAGGCGAAAACTTTTCTCAAGGCGACGGGAGTTGGCATAAGTCTCTACGCCTACCGGGGTCGCGCCTTGCTCAAACACCAAGTCCCATAGCGACAGGCCATAGCTGAACGGTACGTGCAATTCCCAGCCTGACTCGCCTACATAGGAGATGCGAAACGCCAGCACCGGAATCCCTCGCACGGTGATGTTTTTCGTAGTGGCGAACGGGAAGTTGTCCAATTCGAGTTCATCTGGTTTGTCGGCAATGGCTTTAAGCATTTTCCGGGCGTTGGGCCCCCAAAGACCCAGGCAGGCCATATGATCGCTACGATCTTCTACATAAACGTTCCAACCCTTATCCTGAGCCATGCGTTTAAGCCAGACGTAATCACGGTTGCCGGCGTCGGCCCCGTCGACTATTCGAAACTTATCCAAGGCGAGGCGCAGTACGGTCAGGTCTGCACAGATGCCCCCAGCATGGTCCAGAAAATGGGTATAAATCCCTTTTCCCACGGTAGTGTTGCCACCGACCTTGGCAACACAAGCATATTCCATCAAGGTTTCGGCATCTGGGCCGGTGACATCGTAAACCGCAAAGTGTGACAGGCTGATCATGCCGGCGTTATCCGACATGGCGAGATGCTCAGCGTTGGAAACCCGCCAGAAATGACGGTTGTCCCATTCGTTTTCACGCACTGGTACGTTGGCTGCGTATTTTTCCAACAGATGCTCGTTGGAGGCATACCCATGAGCACGCTCCCAGCCGGCGAGCTCCATGAAGTGGCCGCCGAGTTCCTGTTCTCGTGACCAGAACGGGCTTCGGCGCAGGTTGCGACCCTTACTATAGGGCTCTCGGTTATGCACGGCTGGGTTATAGATTTTGAACGCGGTCTCGTAGCAGCGGTCGTAGATATAGGAGGGGGTCTTTTGCATCGGGTAGTAGCGGGCAACATCAATGCCATGCACATCCACCTCAGTAATGCCATCGGTCATCATGTCTACAAGAACCTTGGCGATTCCAGGTGCATCTTTTACCCAAACGGATTCGGCGTACCACAGTCCCCGAGTTTGAGGTGATTCACCGATTGACGGCCCTCCATCGGCGGTAACCTGTAACAGTCCATTGAAAGAATGTTTATCGTTCCAGCCAAGTTCTCCGAGTATTGGTGTCAGTTCCATCGCACGCTCGAGTGGTTCAATAATCTGCTCCATCTCAAGATCGCGCTGGGAAGGAGACCAGTGCGATTCACCTTTTTCCAGCAGGTCTTTAGGGTGTACCAATCGAGGGTCTTTTTCCTCGTAATAGCCCCATTCAATCTGTCCGCCTTCCGCCGTATTTGGGTCACCGGTATCGCGAAGATAGGCAGAATTTCCCTGATCGCGAAGAAGGGGATAGCCGATTTCTTTGCCAGTGCCCTCGAATTCGTTGTACGGGCCAAAAAAGCACAGCGGGTGATCCACAGGCATGATCGGCAGGTCTTCTCCGGCCATTTCGGCCACAAGTCGCCCCCACAATCCCGCACAGACCACGACCGCATCTGTGGCGATATGACCCCGGCTGGTTTTTACCCCCTTGATCCGTCCATCGACGATCTCCAGACCCGTTGCAGTGGTATTTTGAAATGCTTGCAGCTCCCCACCGGCTACGGCCTGGTCCACCAATTTGCCCGCTACGGTTTGTGAGCGGGGTATGACAAGCCCGGCGTCGGGATCCCACATCGCGCCTTGGATCATGGCTTCTTCCAGCAAGGGCATTTTTTCCTTGGCTTCCTTCGCGCTGATCATCGTGACGTTAGTACCAAAGGCTTTGCCGGAGCCCACTTTGCGCTTGAGTTCGGCCATACGCTCGTCGTCATCATGGCGAGCGACCTCAAGGCCGCCAACCCGGCTGTAATGCCCCATCTCGTCGTAGAACGCTACGCTGTACCGCGTGGTGTAGCAGGTCATATTGTCGTGTGCTGTCATGTAGCAAAAGTCCGACGCATGCGAGGTGGAACCGATATCCGTGGGTATCGATGATTTGTCGATACCGACGATATTTTTCCAGCCCTTTGCGATCAGATGATGCGCTACTGAAGCGCCGACAATGCCACCAAGTCCAATGATGACGACATCAGCGCTTTTGGGAAAACTGGCCATTTTCTACTCCGGATTTGAGTCAGCTGGGTGTAACTCGCTTCGACGAGGGTGCTCCGTGACGACAGTCTTGTGAAATATCATAGAAAAAGGGAGATAATATTCCCAATCGAGTCTCAAGGTGTTATTTAGATTATTCTTCTTGTCAGGGGATAAGTAAATCCTCGTCTGCGGCAAAAATGATCGAAAATTCGCTTTGGATTTACTTGTAGTTTGCTCGCGGAATATTAGTCAGGGAGGGCGCCTAATCTTAGGGGCGGGATATGCAATCACCGAATTATCATGTTTAAAACCCTGCATTTATATGAGCCTGCTACTCTCTTCACCTTGCTTTGGATTGTTTCGATTTCACTGGTCTCATTCACGGCGACTGCTGCAGACCTTGCGAAATATGACTACAAAAAGGCTGTGAATGGCAAACTCCTGATCTATAAGTATTCCGGTGTGAATGCCGCCGATCGAGTCAGGGTGGGTGGATACATTCGGCAAGCGCAGAAATTTCTCTCTGCCAGGCCCCCAACGGCAACCCATATTCACATGTTCCATACGAGGAAATCTGATCTTTTAGTCGTAGGAAAGAAGCATTGCCAGATCAAGAAAGACACTTGGCATAAGTGTCCCAGTGATTTTAAAAAATACTCGTCGTCCCGGGATGCCAGTGCTGATATGGGGAGACGTCTTCAAATCCCCTGCCAGATTGTGTTGGCGCAAGACTGGTGGGATCGCAATTCGTCTGATTCCGCCGATCAGCAGATGTTGGTTGCAGCCCATGAGTATTTCCACTGCTATCAAGGCGGGTTGGCTAACAAATTCGAAAGTCGTAATCAGTTTGGGTGGCCAAAGTATCGATACCCAGACCACGAGCGCGGGGTTGGGGTAGAGGGCCCATACTGGTTGGTGGAAGGTGCGGCCAGTTATTTTGCCGCAAATATTGGTGGTAAAAGAGGGTACGTAGATTACGAAACTGAGATGCGCGGCGCCCTGGATAAAGCGCGAGCGGCTGTTAAAAAAGGGGCCAGGCTCGAAAAATATATCAGCCAGAAAAAGGCCCGTGCACGCGATGATTCTTTTGAATACAACGGAGGCCAGTGGGCAATGGCTTATCTGGCCCACAAGAAAAAGTCAAACCGCCAGGTTTTTATAAACTATTACAGAGATCTCGCTGAACTTGAGCAGACTTGGCGAAAAAAAGGGCGGGCGAACTATGGTTGGCAGAAGTCTTTTCGCAAAAACTTTGGCGTTGCGCCCAAAGCATTCTACAAAATGTTTCACAAATTCATGAAAAAATCGATATCGAAACAGATGTCAATTCTGATGGCACCAGCGAAACTCTAGGAATCCTCGCGGTTTAGGTAGCTGGGGTCGGTTGATATCTATGCCATCGGGGAGTTCTAGAATGCCAACAGAATGTGGGTTTTTGCCTGCTATGGTTTCTTGATCTTTAACTTGATACCTTTGTATTTGCCGTCTGGTAGCTTTTTGGGAAGCTTATATTTTTTGGTGGTTAAAAGACGATACAAGGCTTTATCTTTGCGTTTAATTTTTGCTTTCGTATTTAACTGCCATTCATGTTTGATTTCGTTGTATCGGCCGGGGTATGACTGTCCACCGAGAATTGAGGTTAAGCCCCAATAGAAATATTCTGTAACCATGCAAGCGTAATCACAGGTGCGATCGTTATAGGTGTACCAAGCTCTGGGCGGATACTTTTTCACTGGCTGACCTGGTCCTTTGTATCCTCCTCTTGCTTTATCCATTGCCTTTGCAATCTTTGTTCCTGATTTTTCACCAAATTGCTTTGGGTATGCATAAGCATAGCCAGTCTGAGTGACAAGATGCAGCACTTCCTCAATGGTTGCATCACGCTGATCCTTTTTCGATCCCTGAGGAAAAATCTCATCCTCGAAAAGCCACATACAGGGGTCATATCCATCGTCACCGCAATACACGCTGACGCACCCGCCGTCTCTTTTTCTTAACTGCTTAACGACTTTTAGGTTATCGACCTTCCCATTATTATTGTTATCCAGGTATTCAGCTAGGACACGGGCTACATGAAGCATTTTCTTATTGGAGACACACGATTCTGCGTTAACCGGGATACCAAAAACATCAATAGTTTTTGTGAATCCACTTTGTTGCTGTGCCCATACCGGTGATACCGGAAGGGTGACGGCTAGACTGACAAAAAAAATAGCCGGGAAAAGGTTGCGTGTGATCATAAGAGTTCCTTTAAAGGATACAGCGCTTTTTGCCAAACGCGCCGGCCAAGCCTCGAGCCACCCAGATAAATCATTGTTACAGGTGGAGAATCAAACGTCAATACAGCTACGCTCCTGACCCGATGAGGCTAGGTGAGTCCTGGCGGCCAAGTACTTATGCGCACCATTGAACTCCTCGAAGGTGGAGATGAACCGCACAAGCCTGGGGTAAGAGTCCAGCAGTATTCTTAGTATCTTAATCATCAGTTGCGGATAATTCCTTTGCACTAGTCAAGGATACGATCTAAGGTCCAGATCGCCAATTCATGTACCAAATGCTCCTCTTCTGCAAACCGCCCCTGTGGTCGGGCTTGAACAGATTGACCAATTTGTTGCGCTTCACAAATCGCATTATCCTCGGCTGTCGCTGTATCCCACCGTTCAAAATAGGATTGAACCGTTTTCTGAAAATCTGGTGTCGCAATCGTCGATTCCGCAAAACATGATCCTACTTCCAGACGAGATCTGGTAGGGCCTTGTGGCTGAATTGTGAGCCACCACATACTATCTGGCGCAAAAACAAACTGTGTACAGGGATATATATTGGTAAAAAAGGTTCCCCTTTGTTGTTCTTTAGATAGGTCTGGATTGATTGGTAAAGTTTGTGTGGAATTGGGGAGTATCGAAAGCGTTTTCTTTCCATCTACATATACAAACAGGCACGACCATTCACCCGCAGTCACTTTTGGGTGTGATTGTTGTCGTCCAAGCGTAGATTGATGAACGGTACCCGTATGATAGGTTTCCAGAGAATTTTCGATGAGTAGCTTCCAATTGCACTGTACGTCAAAGTTTTTTCGCCTCACGCATCTTAGTAATTGCGGGCTGTAGTTACGGAAGAAATCGGGCATATCTCCAAGCCAATCTTTTAACTCTGGTCCATCGTCACTGTATCGAATAAATAGAAATCCCCCCCAGCTGTCCAGTTTTAGTGGCAATAGACCATATGATTCTTTTTCGAAATTATGGACGCCCTTCATTCCCGGCGTTCGCACGAGCGTGCCTTCGCACGAGTAAACCCAACTGTGATAAGGGCATACAATATGTTTTATTGAGCCGGACCCTTCAAGCAGTCGCATGCCACGATGACGACAGGTGTTGAAGAATGCGTTGATCTGTCCAGTTTCATTTCTGATAATTATCGCTGGACCGCCAATGCCATCATAGGTCAAGAAGTCTCCTGGATTGGGTAGCTCATCTTCTCGCCCGACGAAATGCCAGCCATGGTTAAATATCTTGTCGACCTCCCGTTGGTAGAACACTTGGCTTGTATAACACCAGGAGGGCAGATTGCTGGCCTGTAGTAGAGGCTGTCGGACCTCTTGGTAGTGTATCGGGTTGAGAATATCGGTCGGAGTCATGACTCAACGCAGGCAAAAATCGGATGGACAAGTCTACAATTAGACTTAGGCAAAAGAAAATGAGAATGAGAATGTATTTCAATGCTGGTTAAGCCATCTCGACGTCTGGATTTCACACAGATCCCCATTTTAGATATTGGATCTTTGGTATCAGGTCAAAGCGATCCGGAATTAATTACAAGCTTGAGAGCCGCCTGTACCGATGTGGGTTTTTTTTATGTCAAAAACCATCAGATCCCGCTTTCGTTGGTCAGGGCGCTTAAAAATGCAGCTAAGGAGTTCTTCCAAGCACCCATGAGTGAGAAAATGAACATTGCAATCGATTCTCGGATTCAAGGTTATCTTCCATTAGGGTACCGGAGTTATGAGGGCGAGGAGAGGGCGGGGACCAGCCATCAGGAAGGGTTCTGGGTTGGCTACGAGCGGGCTATTTCTAAAGAAATGCCCCTTAGTGGCCCTAATCAGTGGCCCAAAAGATATCCCGCTCTAAAGGATGCAATGCTTCGATATTTTGATTGTTTGGAAGGCCTGACCGAGGCATTGTTACAAGGCTTCTCTCGTGCGTTGGGTCTGAGTCCGGATTATCTTTCGACATATTACAAGCAACCCTTGAGTCGTCTTAAGGTAAATCATTACCCTCCACAGCCCGACCCAGTCAGTGACGATGATATCGGCGTCGTACCCCATTCAGATTCGGGTGGCTTTACTATATTGTGGCAGGATGAATGGGGGGGTCTTGAGATTCAGAATAAAAACGGAGAGTGGGTTGGAGCGCCACCTGTAGAGGAAACATTTGTCATCAATATTGGCAACATTATGCAGATTTGGAGCAACGGGGAATTCTCCTCAACGCCACACAGAGTCGTCAATCGAAGCGGTCAGGACCGATACTCCATACCTTTGTTCGTCAACCCCAGTGCTGATACGCTGATTATGCCTGTAGCGGGAGAAAGTGAACCTTACGATTCTTTTAATTACGGCCATTACCAGCGTGATTTGTGGCGTCGAACTTTTCCAATCGCGAACGTTGATTAAGATCTTACTTTTCCAGTTGAAAAGGAAAATCCTATGAAACCGAAAAACACTCATCACGTAGGTCCTGGAGAGGTGGTGGGCCTAGAGGTAAAAACAAACGCGCTTGTTCGTGTGCTAACGCCCTATGGTTGTCAGGTGGTAGATACTTGGGGATTTCATATCTCAAGTGATATTGAGTATCTGTCAATGGCTCATAACCACACAGCGCTTTACAGGACCCGATTTAAAGTAGGAGACACGTTAGTTAGTAATAAATTTAACTCTCTTTTACGATTGGAAAACGATACAACAGATGGGTTCCATGACTCGTTTCATGCCGCTTGCTCAATGGGCAGTTATTCTTTTTTTGGTGAAACCAATCATCATCCTAATTGTGAAGACAATCTTCGCCAGACACTTAAAGAGTACGGCCTCGAATGCCAGATTACTCCTCCGCCATGGAATTTATTCGAGCGATCTGTTCTAGACGAAAGAGGCAGGCTTCATGATGAGGCTACGGGATCCACAGCAGGCGATTTTGTCGAGTTGCGTGTTGAGCGCGATCTCTTATTGATATTCTCAGCATGTCGCTCGACGGTAGGCAACATCAATAACGGCCGCCCCCTGGGCGCAGAGATCTGGGTTTTCGATCCAGAAATTCAATAGCGCTAGATTGGGTTTTCTGGGCTGTGGACTGGCTTGTATGAGTTGAGGGCGGTCAGCTGACTGACAACCATATCCAAATTTCTTTATATGGTTTTCTTGATACCTAAAGCTTTTCGGTAAACAGCTACCAACATGGCTCCTGTTGTTAACATTAAGCCAATCTGGAACGCCGAATTAGCAATGTTCCAGACTGGGATCGCTGGGATGATTAAAACGGCACTTAAGAAACTATTGATAAAAATCAATCGGGTCTCGGTTTCTGGAAAATTCCATGCCTTGATGAATGTGGGAATTGAAGCAAAAGTATTCGCCGCAGTCGCAAGTAAAACTGCGATGAGTGGAGAGCTTGTGAGCTGCCAAAATAATAATGCTGTCAAAGACAAGCCGCCGCAAAACCAGTCAAATCGGGTGAGTTGCCAATAGCTTTTTCTGTTAACAAAGGAACCCAGAAATATCACTGCGGGCACCACTCCACCAACCAGAACCCTGACTGAAGCCCAGATATCTGCGTCTGCTGAAAAAGCCGCACCGAGACTGACCAGGGGGGCCAAGGCCCAGAGAAACCAGGAAACCCGGTTGGGCTTGGTTCTGCCTACTACGGTGTCACGAAAATATGAATACCCTCCCCACAGCATAAGGAGAGTGCTGATAATCACCAGAAAATGCGGAAAGGTTATATAAGCCGTCATTTTGCAATCATGTAGTACTTGTACCGCGTTTTCGTGATTTCCGAAGTGCGTTGGATTCTTTTGGCAATAAAGCCAATATCGTCCGTTGTAAAGGTATCTGAAGGCTCATCGGTCTTGGCTAATGTGACTTATGCTAGAAACATGGTCATCATGTCATGTCCTGTACGGGATAGGCAACGATATCTTCGTGGTACGGCGTAGACTGCCATACGTCACTTGAGATTGAACTATCTTCGGTTTGAAAGAAGGTATGGTGCAACTTGTGGGGTGTCGTTGATTCTGAAAGCATCTTGGCTTACAAGTTCAGATCATTGTATTTCTATAGTTGGGCTATCGCCCCGTAACAACCGTAATGTTGGGTCGTCATACACAACTCTTCCGTGCTTCAGATTAGGGGGACAAGCCCTCGATCTACAGAAAATCAACAGCAAAGGCGTGCCCTTCCTTCGCACAAGCGGCTTAGCTTTGCTAGTTATCGACTACCCCGGTTGATCGGGCGATGTCGTCAATAACAAGTTTTGGCTCAGTCCCCACATCCATTAATTCTGGCCGGTTGCCAAGGTATTCACGCACTCCATCGAGCTTTTGGAAGATGGATATGAACTGTGCAAGGTTGGGGTAGGGATCCAGCAGATCTATATCCAGAAACATGGCGAGATTCACATGGTGAAAAACTCCAAAATCGCAATAGTACGGCGCATCGCCAAAAAAGAAGGGTCCCGATGGGTGTGCTGCCAGGGCGCGCTCGAGATCCCCCAGTCGTGGCGCCAGTTGTTCCAGTAAGTTTTCCCGTTTTGCCACAAAATCGGTTCCAACGGCAAAATTGATCGTTGGATTTAGGGGAGCAAAAAGTTCCTGCGACGTCTCGAACAATGCGTCGACTTCACCGAGCAATAGGGCATCACCTGGCTTGAGGTGAGTGAGATTGGCGATAAAGCGAATGATTGCGCCACTTTGGCAAATACGTGTAGTGTCATCAATGACAAGCATCGGCAGTTGCCGATAGGTAACAGTCGGTTTGGCTTCACTCCAGGGCTTTTCGAAATAATCCCAGGCCATCTCGTAGGAATAGGGGGTTTGCGTATAGTGCAACATCAATTGGGGCGCTTCCGCGAGAGCGCGCATTTTGAAGTAGATAAGTCGTAAGTCGGGCATTGGAATCTCCTGCAGTAGTGGCCTCAATAACTTCGTGGTGACTGATAAACTTTTGGTGGCCCGGGCAGCGCAGATCATCGCTTATTTCCGAAGGCTTAACCAGTCAGTAGCGTGAGTCTTGATGGGTTGGCCAAGAACAGTGAAACCTAAACTCACCACATCGCTGAAAAGATGCCCCATTCTGGGAACTGGGCATCAGTCTAATGGATAGTGAGCCCAGTGATTCTCTCGGCAGCACTGGCAACCCTAAATCTAGACTTGAACCAATTCCGCGTCCGACTCAGTGCGGCTAGAATCACTTTCTTCACAGCAGGCTCAGGGCATGATCTCGCGATTGAATGAGCCCGTCTCACCCTTTGGCATTCTGATCTGTGGTGCTTGGAGATAGCCGATTCAGCGGTCAAGCTTGTCTTAGGAAAATAACGATTAGCTTTATGGGGGGGGTCGATGCTCTTTGTCACAAACCCTGCCAGCGGTACCGGTAGGTTAACGATTAAAACAGGTATACAATATACCAGTGATCAGTATTGGAATATTTGAATAATGAAAATCCATGAATATCAAGCCAAGGATGTACTCAGGCAGTACGGTGTGGCGGTTCCAAAAGGCCGCGTCTGTTTTAGTGTAGACGAGGCTGTTGCCGTCGCGGAAGAGCTTGGCGGGAGTCAATGGGTGGTCAAAGCTCAGATCCACGCCGGTGGTCGCGGCAAAGGTGGTGGGGTAAAACTCGCTGACAGTATTGCCGAAGTCCATAGCCACGCCGGCGCGATCCTCGGCATGACTTTAGTGACTCATCAGACTGGGCCCGATGGCACTGAGGTTAAACGGTTATTGGTCGAAGAGGGGGTACCGATCAAGGATGAATTGTATGTCGGGATAGTCGTGGACCGGGCTTCGCAAAAGGTGGTTTTTATGGCGAGTTCTGAAGGAGGAACGGAAATTGAAACCGTCGCCGCAACGACGCCCGAGAAAATTCATAAGGTTATGATCGATCCGGGTATAGGACTGACCATGGATGATGCCCAATCCCTAGCTGGCGCTATTGGGATCCCAGATATGCTGCATGCAGAAAGTGGCAACATATTCCAGGGCCTGTATCAGGCCTTTTGGGATAAGGATGCTTCGCTTGCCGAGATCAATCCCCTGATTGTTACCAAGGATTCGCGCATCATGGCGTTGGACGCCAAGATAAATTTTGATGATAACGCTATGTATCGTCATCCAGATCTGCAGGAGTTGCGTGATCTGGACGAGGAGAACGAGGATGAGATCGAAGCCTCTAAGTTTGGTCTTAACTATATTTCCCTCGATGGCACGATTGGCTGCCTGGTAAACGGCGCCGGCCTGGCGATGGCAACCATGGATATCATCAAGTTGTACGGTGCATCACCGGCAAATTTTCTCGATGTTGGTGGTGGTGCCACAGCCGAACAGGTCACCGAAGCGTTCAAGATTATGCTTAAGAATGAAAACCTAAAGGCAATTCTGGTAAATATTTTTGGTGGCATCATGCGCTGCGATGTGATTGCTGAGGGGCTGGTGAATGCTGCTAAGGAAGTGAGCCTGTCGGTGCCGTTGGTAGTGCGTTTGGAAGGCACAAACGTGGATGAGGGTAGAGCGATTCTGGCTCATTCCGGTATTGAAGTGATTAGCGCTACGACCATGGCCGATGCGGCCGAGAAAGTAGCCGCCGCAGCAGGGGTATAACAGTATGTCCATTCTCATCAATAAAGATTCACGGGTTGTGACCCAAGGCATTACCGGCAAAACCGGAATGTTTCATACTCATCATTCCATTGCTTATGCTAATGGCAAGAGTTGTTATGTTGCTGGCGTTACCCCTAAGAAAGGTGGGCAGGAAGTAGAGGGAGTACCTGTCTACAATACGGTTGCTGAGGCTAAGCAGGCCACCGGTTGCAATGTTGCGGTTAACTATGTGCCCCCGCCGTTTGCCGCCGCTGCTATAGATGAAGCTGTGGATGCGGAAATAGAAGTCGTGATCTGTATTACCGAAGGCATTCCCGTCAAGGATATGATTCGCACCCGTGACCGCATGCTCGGGTCCAACACGATTCTAATAGGCCCCAACTGTCCCGGTGTTATTACGCCTGAAGAGCTTAAGATCGGAATCATGCCCGGTTATATACACCAGAAAGGCCGTATTGGAGTGGTTTCCCGATCGGGCACGCTGACCTATGAAGTCGTGGATCAGTTGAGCAAACTGGGCATGGGACAATCGACCTGCGTGGGTATTGGCGGGGATCCGGTCAATGGTCTAAAACATATCGATGTCATGAAGATGTTTAACGACGATCCCGAGACCGATGGCGTAGTCATGTGTGGCGAAATCGGCGGCACCGATGAGGAAGCCTGTGCTGAATGGATAGCTGACAATATGACTAAACCGGTGGTTGGATTTATTGCTGGGGTGACTGCTCCTCCTGGCAAGCGCATGGGCCACGCCGGTGCCATTATTGCCGGCGGCAAGGGCACCGCAGATGAGAAAATCGCAGCGCTTGAGGCGGCAGGCGTGAGCGTGACCCGCAACCCATCAGACATGGGAAAGTTAATGCTCGAAATGCTATCCCACTAAAGTCTAGAATCATTCAATCGTCAGTATCAGGCTTCTGATCGGGCGTGGAAAATAAATCCGATAGAATTCATCAACAATTGCGCGGCCAGGATCGACGTGACATCACTGGGGTCATAAGGCGGTGCGACCTCGACCAGATCCATGCCGATAATATTACCTTTGCTACGCAGTGCCAGTGCCTGAATGATTTCCAGCACTTCGTAATATAGAAATCCACCGTGACTCGGCGTACCGGTGCCGGGGGCGATTGATGGATCGAAACCGTCGATATCAATCGTAATATAGTAGTTTTTACCCTTCGGGATTTGATTTAACACGCCTTCTGTACCGATGCGCCGTACATCACGGACCGACAAAATACTCGATCCAGATTTACGTGCATCATCGAAATCTGATTTGTTTGACGATGAGACGTTCCGAATACCGAGTTGAGTCATTCCGGTAATAAAATCTAGCTCGGATGCCCGACGTAATGGATTGCCATGGCCATAGCGCACGCCGTGGCGTTCGTCGACGAAGTCCAGATGCGCATCAAAATGCACAATATGAATCGGGCCTTTGTCTTCAAATGCCTTTATCACCGGCGCATGAATCGAGTGATCGCCACCCAGGACAACCGGCATAGCACCCGCCGCGAGTATCTGGCGAACTGCGTATTCGGTATTGGCATGACTTTTTTCCATATCGGTATGCACAATATCTGCATCACCCACATCGACCATACGCACCTGCTCTGGCGTCAGGTACATCTTGTCGTCTTCGAAATCGTAAGCACCACCGTGACCGAAGGAAAATAATGTAGACGCCTCACGAATACCGCGTGGGCCAAATCGTGCACCAGGTCGCCATTGTGTACCCATATCATTCGGTGCACCGAGAATGGCGACGTCGGCATCAATATTATCCCAATCTGTACAAACTGGCGATTTAGCGAATGTGGCGTGTCCAACAAAGGGTAAATTCAGTCGGCCTTTATCATAATCATTCATATTATTCCTCATTATTTTATGTCTGGCAGGAACTATTTCGCCGCTATGTGAAAATATCTTATAACCAGGCATGAGGAGTGTACAACCTTAAAAAAGAATGTTTACATTTGACTAAATGGTTTTAAAACATGACAAATTATCTCTAATATCGATGCTCACACAGAAACTCTATTTACAGTGAATATTAAAGGCAACCGAGTGGGTACCTTCAGATTCCTAAATGGTTCAGTAATACTACTAGCCGCGGGTGATAGCACGCGGCTTGGTCAACCAAAACAACTATTATCTTTTCGTGGCAAAAGCCTGGTACAGCATGCTGCGAACCAGGCTTTATCACTAAACCTATTATGGTATAGCTACTTAGTAAAACCTTCCCAGACAGCAAAAGGCTCTACCGATCTCATCCTTGAGCAGCACTCGTCGTTACATTCCTGTAATTGTTAGTCGTTAAAAAGACTTACTTGAAGGAGCGCTCGCGGTTCTGGCAGTTAATTAGCTGAGCCTAGCGCTTTTCACTTTGCATCCAAGTGATCCAGGATCTTCTTGATAACCAGCGGATCCTAAATACACGCGATAATCTTGATTTGCCCTGCACACTGATTGAAGGTCGTGATATCAATATTAAACACTCGCTTGAGTCGTTGCGCCCGAGTCATTTCCTTATGTTCGTTCACTGGTGGCTTGGTATCCTTATTGTTCTTTAAGCCTTGCTGACTGAGGCCGGTGTCATTATTGCCGGCGGCAAGGGCACTGCAGATGAGAAAATCGCAGCGCTTGAGGCGGCAGGCGTGAGCGTGACCCGCAACCCATCAGGCATGGGAAAGTTAATGCTCGAAATACTATCCCACTAAAGTCTGGAATCATTGAGTCGTCAGTTTTCGGCGTGAGTTTTTGCTCAGAATCCGTATCTGGGTAAAATCATTACCCATAATAAACAAAAGCATAGGCGATATTTAGGGGTCGATAAATCGAAGAAACTCTCCATCAAAAGAGCCCTGAAAGGGATTCGACCCGCTGCTTTGCTTTTTTCTGGTATGTGGTATACAGTATTTCTAGATCTAAAGAAAACTTGGCACTAATCTGAAGATCTACAAGGGTGGATCGACGGTCATAACAAGCAGTCAATTTACTGACGTTTTTTAATTCAGGACTCTGTTTTAGTGATTGGCTACAAACCTGACCCCGATTGACCTAGCTTAGACACTTAAGCATCAGGTCTATTCGATGTTGAAAGATGTGACTGCCAAATTGGGTATTAATTCCAAACCTGAGGCGCCCAAGTTGGATGAAAGAACGCTGGTAAAGCGCTTGGCGTTAGCCATACTTTCCAACCAGTTGAACCTTAGCCAGTCCATTGAAAAGTACGTCACATATCTGGAAAAACACGACCGGTATAGCCCGGCTCTATCGTTGAGAGGCAAAAGAAATGGCAACAAGCCCCCAAGAAACAAGTAAGACCGCACACGATACCTTGGCACAGAAAACCAAGGATGGTTCAGTCATATCCGGTGGACACCTTGTGGCAAAAGCCCTTAAGGCGGAAGGGGTTGATACTATTTTTACCCTTTGTGGGGGACACATTATCGACATCTATGACGGCTGCCTTGATGAAGGTATTCGTATTGTAGATGTGCGTCACGAACAGGTTGCGGCACATGCGGCTGATGGCTATGCACGCCAAACCGGCAAACTTGGCTGCGTGGTCACGACTGCTGGGCCCGGTTGCACTAACGCTGTTACGGGAGTGGCTACTGCGTTTCGATCAGAAAGTCCCATTTTGCATATCGGTGGCCAGAGTTCACTGGCGCAGCACAAGATGGGTTCACTACAGGATCTTCCCCACGTCGCTATGATGACCCCGATCACCAAGTTTGCGTCGGGTGTGTTTTCCACCGAACGCATCGCCGACATGATCGCGATGGCCGCACGTGAGTGTTTTTCTGGCGCTTATGGCCCCTCTTATCTGGAGATCCCCCGGGATATTCTGGATGCCGAAGTGCCCATTCAAAGAGCGGTGATTCCACAGCCTGGATCCTATCGCGCTTCAGTGAAATCCATAGGTGATCCGGCCGATATTGAAAAGCTTGCTGATATTCTCGCGAAAGCCGAGCGTCCAGCGGTACTGCTGGGGCAACAGGTCTGGTCCTCCCGAGGGCATGAGGAGGCTATCGAATTTGTGCGCGCACTGGATATTCCGGCTTATATGAATGGCGCCAGTCGTGGTCTGTTGCCGCAAAGCGATCCGCATCACTTCGATCGCACTCGCAGTGATGCTTTTAAGAATGCTGATGTAATCCTGATTGTGGGAACGCCGTTCGATTTCCGTATGGGCTATGGCAAACGTATTTCCAAGGAAGCGACTCTGGTACAGATTGACCAGAGTTATGCAACGGTTGGTAAGAATCGGGATATCAGTCTTGGTTTGGCCGGTGACCCCGGTGCAATCCTTGCTGCGGTGACGCAGGCCGCATCGGGCCGTATCGATAAAGGAGCGCGTCAGCAACGCCAGAAGTGGATGGCCGAGTTGCGCGAGATTGAGGCAACCAAGCTTAAGAAGTTGATGCCGATGTTTACTACCGATCAGAGCCCGATTCATCCTTACCGGTTGGCCTATGAAATAAATGAGTTTCTGGGCGAGGACACAATCTATATAGGCGATGGTGGTGATATCGTGACTATTTCGGCTCAGGCAGTGCGCCCGCGTAACCCAGGACAGTGGATGGATCCCGGGGCGCTTGGCTCGCTTGGTGTGGGTACTGGTTTTTCCATGGCGGCCAAGCTCGCGCACCCCGATAAAGAGGTGCTCTGTCTCTATGGCGACGGCGCCTTTGGCATGACCGCCTTCGATATGGAAACCGCACAACGTTTCGGTGCGCCGTATCTCGCGGTGATCGGTAATAATTCGGCCATGAATCAGATTCGCTATGGACAACTCGCCAAGTACGGCGAGGAGCGCGGTGATATCGGAAACAAACTCGGCGATGTGCCTTTTTCCAAGTTCGGTGAGATGATTGGTGGATATGGCGAAGAGGTTACTGAGGCGAGTCAGATTCAGCCGGCAATGCAGCGTGCACGGGAAGCGATTGCCAAGACGGGTAAGTGCGCCGTGGTCAATGTCTGGGTCGACCCCAATGAGTACGCGCCAGGCACCAAAGCTCAGACCATGTACAAGTAACTATTCATTTACGACTTCGATAGTCTTAACAAGAAGAGAAAACCAATGTCACAACCACTTACCGGTATAAGAATTCTAGATTTCACACATGTTCAGTCTGGACCCACTTGCACTCAGTTGCTCGCATGGATGGGCGCCGATGTGATCAAGGTAGAGCGCCCCGGTGTTGGTGATGCCACACGAAAGCAGCTCGTGGATGTGGAAGGGGCTGACAGTCTCTACTTCACCATGCTGAATCACAACAAACGCTCCCTGACCCTTAATTCCAAGACCCAAGTAGGTAAGGAAGTGCTGGAGCGACTGGTAAAAAAATGTGATGTGCTGGTAGAAAACTTTGCCCCAGGGGCGCTTGACCGGATGGGATTTGGCTGGGAACGCATCCAGGAACTTAATCCCCGCATGATCATGGCTTCAGTTAAGGGTTTTGGCCCTGGACCTTACGAGGATTGCAAGGTTTACGAAAATGTGGCGCAGTGTGCAGGCGGGTCTGCATCCACCACAGGCTTTCACGATGGTTTGCCTATGGTGACCGGTGCTCAAATTGGCGATTCGGGCACCGGCCTACATCTTGGGTTCGGTATCCTGGCGGCGTTGTTACATCGGGAGAAAACGGGCCGCGGACAACGTGTACTTGCTGCCATGCAGGATGGGGTAATCAATCTGTGTCGGGTCAAGTTGCGCGACCAGCAGCGCTTAAAAGCGGGCCCTCTGAAAGAGTACTCACAGCATGGTGAGAACATACCATTTGGTGAGGCTACCCCGCGCGCCGGCAACGACTCGGGCGGTGGGCAGCCGGGCCGTATCCTAAAGTGCAAGGGATGGGAGACCGATCCGGACGCCTATACCTACTTCATTACCCAGGCCGCCGTTTGGAAAAACATATGTGACGTCATCGACAGGCCCAACTGGAAGGAAGACCCAGACTACGCAACGCCAGACGCACGTCTGCCGCGCCTGAATGAGGTCTTTGGCGCGGTTGAAGATTGGACCATGACCAAGACCAAGTACGAAGTCATGGAAGTATGTAATCCACTGAATATTCCGGTGGGGCCGATTCTTTCAATGAAGGAGATCGCTGATGAGCCGTCGTTGCGCGCAACCGGGACTATCGTCGAATGTGATCACCCTGAACGCGGGCCGTACCTATCGGTCGGATGCCCGGTAAAGCTTTCAGATAATGCTGTTACCGTAACCCGTTCACCCCTGCTGGGTGAGCATACTGATGAAGTTTTGTCAGAAGTATTGGGGTATAGCGACAAAGATATCGCCTCTTTCAAGGAAGCCGGCGCAGTTTAAAGGTATGTACCGTGCGCCATATGTCCATGGGTGAACTGGAGTAAAAAATGAAATTAATTGTTCATGGTCAGCAAGCCTTCGGTAAAGCGGTTCTTGAAGCGATTCTGGACAGGTCTGTCGATGAAGTGGTCGCAGTGTATTGCGCGCCAGATAAAGAAGGCAGACCTTTTGATCCGATAAAAGAACTTGCACTTGAAAAAGGGCTTCCGGTATTTCAACCGACCTCGTACAAAGACCCGGAAGTGTGGACGCAACTCGCTAGCCATGATGCAGATCTGTGTGTCATGGCTTATGTGTTGTTGATCGTGCCAGAGGAGGCATTAAATGCGCCCAGGTACGGGTCGATCCAGTATCACCCGTCGCTATTGCCGATGCATAAGGGGCCGAGTTCTATCAACTGGCCCATTATTTTCGGCTCAACCAAGACTGGATTATCTATTTTCTGGCCGGATAACGGGTTGGATACCGGGCCGGTTCTGCTGCAAAAGGAAGTAGAAATCGAGCCAGACGATACATTGGGGTCAATCTATTTCAACAAACTGTTCCCGATGGGTGTTGGCGCTATGCTCGAATCGATTGACCTGGTTCGTGATGGCAGTGCACCAAGAATCGAGCAGGATTCTCACGGTGGCACCTATGAAGGCTGGTGCCGAAAGGCAGATGTTGAGATTGACTGGAATAAATCCGCCGATGAAGTTTACAACCTGATACGGGGTGCGAACCCACAACCTGGGGCGTGGACTACTATCAATGGTGAAGAGGTTAGGGTATTCGATTGTCAAAAATCTACCGGTGTGAGCGGCGAAGCGGGCACCGTTGTCAGTATTGGTGAAGACGGGGTTGTGGTTGCTGCTGGTGAAGGCGGTATTCGCATTTTGAAACTCAGGCCAGCAGACAGCGGGAAAATCAGTGCTCACGAATTCGCCACTAATCAGAATCTATTGGTTGATACAAAACTGAGTGCATAGCCAGTTCGATTATTTCGTACAACCCGATTATTGAAATTGTGCGCGCAGTACATATGCAGCCTATTTATGATATTGCCGAGAAGGTGGGAATTCTATCTGACGCGGTTCTGTCTTATGGCAACAACAAGGCAAAAATTGACCCAGCCTATATCGAGACCCTTGAGCATAAATCGGACGGCAAACTAATACTGGTTACCGCCATCACGTCGACCCTGGTGGGGGAGGGTAAGACTGCCACCTCGATTGGATTAAATGACGGACTAAACCGCATCGGAAAGAAAGCGGCGGTGTCTGCGTGAGTCGAGTCTCAGCCCCTGTTTCGGTATGAAGGGCGGCGCGGCCGGTAAGAGGAGCGTTGATTTGGGTGCGATATAATATTCTCAAAATGGGTCAGACTTCAGATGAGTATCGACTAAGTGCAGGTGACATATGACTAATATCAAGCTGGCCCCGATCGGCGTATCTCAGGTGCTCAAGGACCAGGTCTATTCGATGCTGAAAGATGCAATTGCCAATATGGATATTTATTCCACACCTGAGCCGCCAAAACTGGATGAACGAAGGCTGGCAGAAGATCTTGGCGTCAGCCGTACGCCAGTGCGCGAGGCTTTATCGCGGCTGGAACAGGAGGGGTTGGTCAAAAACGTGCCCCGGCGTGGCACTTATATCGTACGTAAGACCAAGAAGGAAATCCTGGAAGTAGTCTGTGTGTGGGCCGCGCTGGAAAGTATGGCGGCTCGACTTGCCACTCAGAACGCAAGCGAAGCTGAGATCAGCAAATTGCGCAAGATGTTTTCGAGCTTTGATGACAAGGAGGAGGCCCGGGCGCACATCGATGAATATTCCGATACCAATATTGAGTTTCATAAAACCATTATGGCGCTCAGCAAGTGCGCCCTGATTCAGACTATGGCCAGTAACCTGTTTTTACATATGCGATCAATACGTGTTCAGGCGGTAAAGGAATATAATCGATCTGACCAATCGGTGATTGATCACATGCGTATCATTGAAGCTTTGGAGCACCGCGACGCCGATAAGGCCGAGCGACTGGTACGCGAGCACGCCATGAGCCTCAGCAAGCATATTGAAGAGTACGCCAAATACCTGAGTTAGTATTGCGGCGTAATTGCCGATTGCTTTGTTGTGCTCATCATTTCTACCCTTACGAGGGGGGTCATTACCACCTCTGAAGCTTCTAACTTCCTGAGAATCATTCCCACGGTCAGGTAACGCTAGGGAGTATTAGAGGCACCTAGTACAAGGACGTTGTTAAAAATAAGCCTCCGGTCTTAGCGGTCAGACCCACTGATATTGCTAAATCTCTGGTCAAGGTGTGTAGCCATGTCGTGGCCCGCCGGGCCGATGGCGACGAGCACCTTGTCCGAGCCTGAATCCGACCCTCGGTATGGCGTGATCTTCAATCGGCCTCCGGCATACTGCACTTGCGCTATCTCGTTGCAGTGCTCAAGTCGCACCAGACCCTTCAATCGATGAACACATGGATCAAGGTGGCGTAGCGCTTTGCGCAAGCGCTTCTCTTCAATAACGCCAGTGAGTTCGAGGGTCCAACGCTCGAACTCGCGCTCATGGCTTTGTCCGGGGATCGATTCGGGCGCTGTCGCTATTAAGTTTTCACCGGATAGGCAAGACGACTGTCTCGCCACTTCAAACGGCAATTTCGAATCCACCGTTGGAAATAATCGGGCTTTAGGGTTTTGCTGTTGCAAAAGGGCAGTAACGCTTGACTGCTTGGCCTCATCCACCAGGTCACACTTATTCAACAATAGCAAATCACTTTGCTGTACTTGGCGCGCGACAACAGATCCAACGTCATGATCACTTAACCAGTCGTTGATGGTGGCGCAATCGACCAGGCAGATCACATTTTCCAGACTGAGGTCCGGCTCTGCCTTGGCGATGTTGTAGAGTTTGGCGGGCTCAGCCACACCGCTGGCTTCAATAATTAACCAGTCTGGTCGGCGTGGTGCATCCAGCACCGCACACAATGTGGTTACTAAACTGCTCCCCAGGGTGCAACAAATGCAACCGTTGGCCAGTGTAATGGTATCGGCAGACTGGCTCTCGATCAGGGCATTGTCGATAGAAATTGAGCCGAAATCATTGACTAGGATAGTGATTGCTAGTTCATTGGGATTGGTGAGCAGTTGGTTGATAAAGGTAGTCTTGCCGGCGCCCAGGTAGCCGGTGATGATACTGACTGGTAAGGCGCCACCGGTCATAGATCAGTAAACGCAGTACCGCCGACCACAGTGCCTATAACGTTTATTTTATTAAGTTCCGCCGCACCTACTTCGTAGGGATCAGTATCCAAGATGGCAAAGTCTGCGCGCTTGCCTGATTCAATCGAACCGATCTCGTGATCAAGATGCAGGCTGCGCGCGGGCCCCAGCGTTATCGCACGCATGGCTTCATCCAAAGTGATGCACTCCATGGGTCCCAGCACCTGGCCACTGCCCGTCAGGCGGTTAGCGGCACACCAGGCCACTGTCAGGGGTCCCATGGGAGTGACAGGTGCGTCGGAATGAATCGAAAGGTTGACACCTTCATCCAGTGCGGTCCGACAGGCGTCCATTCGTGAGGCGCGCTCTGGACCCAGAGTGATATCCCGATGCTGGTCTCCAAAGAAAAAGATGTGATTGGCAAAAAGATTAACACCAAGTCCGAGTGCTGCCATCTGATGAAACTGGCTGCGATCGGCCATTTGGCAATGCTGCAGGGTGTGCCGGTGGTCTGGTCGCGGATGGTGAGTTAATGCATTTTTAAAAGCTTTAATGGCGAGTTCTGAGGCGGCATCACCGTTTACATGTACATGCACCTGCAGGCCTTCACGATTGAGCGTGCCGACCAGGTCGAAAAGCGCCTCAGGTGCAATGTTCCAGATACCGTGATTTGGTCCACGATAGTAACCGGGCCATTTCAGTTGTGCTGTGAAACCCTGGATTGATCCGTCTGTCATTAACTTCACCAGGCCCAGGCGCAACTTATCGTTGCGGATTACTGAAATCTCCTTGGCTCGCTGGGCAATATCGTCGGGTGTCCCAGAATGGCCGCTGAGCGCCGGCACCAATCGCAGGGGATATTCGTCGGAAAGAGTGACTTCGTTCAGCTGTCTGATATCCTCATCCAGAAGATCATTAAATAGATCTGTTGCGGTTGTGACTCCGCAACGTCGCGCGACTCGGCCATAGGCTTCGATACTCTGTGTACTGTTGCCGAATTCCCGAAGGTTAATCTTGAGTCGGCGCATCAGCGGAAACATAGCGGCCAGTTCCTGCAATTCACCATTGGGACTGCCGTCGTCGTCCAGCAGTACCCCCTCAATGTCGGTGCCTGAGCCATAACCGACCATGGCAAGCGCTACAGAATTCACAGTCATCAGGTGAAAGTTCGAGTGCCAAACCATAATCGGTCGGGTTGACGACACCCGATCCAGGTCATGCCGATTCAATCGTTTTTCATTGAAGAAAATTGGATCGAACCCCCAGCAGATCAGAGGGTCATCAGCCCCAGTCAGCACCTTTTCACTTTCTGTCAGTCGGATAGCGAGGTCTTTGATATTGTAGATTCCACGCCAATGTTTTCCGTTGGGGTCTTGGCGATCGTGGAATCCCACATAGGTGTATCGCCAAATACCGCCTGCCATCATGTGGCTATGTCCTTCGACGAAGCCGGGCAGAAAAATATTGTCGCCGAAGGTGTCGTCTATCGGAAAGTCGCCCCAGCTACTGACTTCCTCCAGGTTCCCGGTAGCGAGTACGCGGCCATCTCGGACTAAAACATGAGTCGCAAATGGCATGGAGGGATTCATCGTTACCACCCGCCTGGCAGATAGAATGCGCGTGTTATCTGTCAATATAAGTTACTCCCGATAAAGATAAAGATAAAGCCAGCCAGCCATCGATCTGGCTGCCTGTCTGTCGGTTCGATGGCCTGTGCCCGGCAGTCTGGTTGGCTATTGGTTGACCTGGTTTTAGGCTATGATATATAGCCTTTTCTACACTAGGAAAATGGTATTCAAAATGACACTAATTATAGGAGATTGGAGCATGAAGAGGATTATGCTGGCCGCAATTGCGGTGACTATGATGTTATCTGGAATCACTGTTTCCAGTGCTGACGGTGGAACACTGGTTATCGCGACGACCCAGAAACCGAGACATCTGAACCCGGCTGTGCAGTCTGGTATTGCCACGGCCGTACCTGGCACACAAATATTTGCGACACCAGTGCGGTTCGATGAGAACTGGAATCCTCAGCCTTATTTGGCTGAGTCCTGGGCTTTCTCCGACGATGGCATGGCGTTGACGCTTAATTTACGCAAGGGCGCCACTTTCCATGATGGTCATCCGATCACATCCAAGGATGTGGCTTTTTCCATAGAAACCATAAAAGCGAATCATCCGTTTAAGACCATGTTCGGTCCAGTAGAGGCGATTGATACGCCTGATGATCACACAGCGGTGTTGCGCCTATCTGCCCCGCATCCGGCTTTGTTGCTGGCCTTATCGTCAGCGTTGGGTGTGATTATTCCAGAGCATATTTATGGCGATGGTCAGGACCCCAAAGCGCATCCGAGAAACAGCGATACAGTGGGTTCGGGACCATTTAAGTTAGCTGAGTTCAAACCTGGTGAGCACATCATTCTCGAGAAGAACGAGAATTTCTTCCTTGAAGGTTATCCCAAGTTGGATCGGATCATCATCAAGAACTACAAGGATGTGACCAGCATGGTGTTAGCAATGGACAGCGGCGAAGTAGATATGTTGCCGTTTCTTGCCGGCACCCGGGATATCGCCCGGCTACGCAAGAACGCTTCTATAGAGATTACGGATCAGGGCTATGCTGCGGTTGGGCCGCTCAACTGGCTGGCGTTTAATACCAAGCATGAAATCTTTAAGGATGTGCGGGTACGCCGGGCGATTGCTTATGCTATTGATCGTGATTTTATTGTTAACGCCTTACACGGCGGGTTTTCTACCGCTGCGACAGGTCCGGTCCACCCGGGAAGCCCGTTCTTCGCACCCGATGTTGAGTCTTACGATCTCGATCTGGCCAAAGCCGCGGCATTGCTTGATGAGGCCGGCTATCCTGCTGGATCTGATGGGGTGCGTTTTTCGGTTGAGCTTGATTATCTCCCCGCCTTTGCCGAACAACAGAAGAACGTCGCTGAGTACCTGCGGCCACAACTTAAGAAAGTGGGCATAGCGGTTCAACTCAGAGCCAGTCCAGATTTTCCGTCTTGGGCCAAACGCGTGTCTTCCCACGAGTTTGAGCTAACTATGGATGTCGTCTTTAACTGGGGTGATCCGGTAATCGGTGTGCATCGTACCTATGTCTGCAGCAATATTCGGCAGGGAGTTATCTGGTCTAACACGCAGAGTTACTGCAACGAGGAAGTTGACGCACTTCTTGACGCTGCAGGAAAAGAAATAGACCAGGCAAAACGACAAACCCTTTACCGACAGGCTCAGCAGATTATCGTTGATGAAGTGCCGCTGGCTTTTCTAAACACTCTGCCGTATCACACAGCATATAATAAGAACAAGATAGGAAGCCCACCGCTCAGTATCTGGGGTGCAATGGCCCCTTTGGACAAAGTTACGGTCCAATAAAACTTTTTGAAAGCCGGGGCAGCACTGGGCTGCCTCGGTTTTGTACTGTGGGAGCAAGTTATGGGTCTTATTTGGCTCATTGGCAAGAGATTGTTGTACGCTGTTGTGCTGATTACGGCGGTCCTGGTTCTTAATTTTTCGTTACTACATCTTGCACCGGGCGACCCGGCCGATGCCATTGCAGGTGAGATGGGCGGTGCAACAGCAGAACTGCTGGCCGAGATACGCGCCCTTTATGGCCTGGATAAACCATTTCTGGTGCAGTTGGGTTTGTACCTTCAACGCGCCTATCAGGGTGATCTGGGTATGTCGTTTTATTACAACCTACCCGTCGTCGATCTAATATTGCAGCGTTTGCCAGCCACCATTCTTCTGGTCATTACCGCTCTTATTTTTGCCACCGTTGGTGGCACAGCACTCGGTGTGCTGGCCGCTCGTAAGCCCGGTGGCTTTACCAGTTCAATGGTGACCCTGTTGTCTCTGGTTGGCTATGCAGCACCTATCTTCTGGACCGGCCTGATGTTGATTATTCTGTTCGGAGTAGTGATTCCATTTTTCCCGATATCAGGGTTATACAACGTTGCCAAGATGGCGACTGGTCTATCACTGGCGGTTGATATTGCGCACCATCTGGTGTTGCCTAGTTTCACCCTTGGGGTGGTATATCTTGCTCTGTATAGTCGCCTGACCCGCGCCAGCATGCTGGAAGTCATGCAGGCCGATTACATCAGAACCGCCCGGGCCAAAGGTGCCCGCGAGCGCACTGTTTACCTGCGCCATGCCTTGCGCAACGCCATCTTGCCGGTAGTCACGATGGCAGGCCTTCAGTTTGGTTCGCTGATCTCCGGTGCTGTGTTGGTAGAGACTGTGTTCAATTGGCCGGGGCTTGGCACACTGGTTTTCGAGTCGGTAATTGCGCGTGATTATCCTACTGTGTTGGGTGTGCTGTTCTTTTCGGCCACGCTTGTCATAGCTGCAAATCTGTTTACCGACCTGGTGTATCGCATGATTGATCCCAGAATTCGATTACGGGACTAGTCATGGCGACAGTTGAATCAGCAACTAGATTCCACCGCGCGCGAAGGCCCGGCGCTGATGCGTGGGAGATATACCGCCGGAGTCCAACGGCTATGCTTGGCCTGGTGTTGGTGCTTTTGATCAGTGTTCTTGCGATCATTGGCCCGTTGTTATACCCGGTCGATCCTTTCGAGATTATCTGGGCGCCTATGTCGGCACCGGGCACAACAGAACGCGCGCTACTGGGAACAGATTACCTGGGTCGGGATATTCTTGCCGGCTTGTTGGTGGGCGCAAAATCCACTTTGATTGTTGGCTTGACTGCCGCGGCGCTTACTGTGATTATTGGACTTGTTATTGGCGCCCTCGCAGGTTTTTATCTTGGCATGATCGACGAGATCCTGATGCGGGTAACGGAGTTTTTTCAAGTATTACCGCCACTGCTTTTCGCCATGGTGTTGGTGACCATGCTGTCGCCCAGTTTGTGGGTGGTGGCGGTTTCTATCGGAGTTGTAAGCTGGCCACCCACGGCCAGGCTTGCCCGAGCAGAGTTTCTGCGTATACGCAATCTCGAGTATGTCACCGCTTCCCGGGCATCTGGAGTTCGCCAAGGTTATATCATTTGGCGGGTAATTTTGCCCAATGCGTTGCCACCGCTTATTGTGTCAGCAACTTTGACTATCGGCACTGCCATTTTGTTTGAAGCCGGCTTGAGCTTCCTCGGCCTGTCTGACCCCAACGTGATGTCCTGGGGTCTGATGATCGGTTCAGGTAGAGAATATATGCTCGATGCTTGGTGGATCGTCACATTGCCAGGAGTGATGATATTTCTTGCAGTACTGGGCGTCAGTCTGGTTGGGGATGGTTTGAATGACGCGTTCAACCCCAAACTGAGACGTCGCTAAACAATGTCGGTACTGAAGGTTAATCACCTTTGTGTTGATTATCGCAGTCGTACCGGACACATACGGTTGGTCGACGATGTCAGTTTTGACATCCAGCCCAACAAGACCCTGGCTATCGTTGGAGAATCGGGTTGTGGAAAGAGCATGACGGCTCTGGCAATGATGCGGCTGTTACCTGACGGCGCAACTATCACCAAAGGCGTCATCACCCTGCAAGGCACTTCACTTACCGGTCTTCCCGAGGCTCAGATGCGTGATATCCGCGGCGCATCAATGTCGATGATATTTCAGGAGCCAATGACCTCGTTGAACCCGGTGTTCAGTGTGGGAGAGCAGATCGCAGAAGTGCTACGCCTGCATACTGATCTGGACAAACAACAGGTACGCGAGAAAGTCCAGGCGCTGATCCGATCAGTTGGCATTTCGGACGCTAGCCAGCGCTCATCAGCCTATCCGCATGAGTTGTCAGGAGGTATGCGCCAAAGAATCATGATTGCAATGGCACTTGCCTGCAGCCCTAAAGTGCTTATCGCTGATGAGCCTACTACCGCGGTGGATGTGACTGTGCAAGCGCAGATCTTTTCACTGCTTCGAGATCTGCAGGCCCGGACCAGCACTGCTATTATTCTCATTACTCACGACATGGGCGTTGTTGCAGAGATGGCTGACGACATTATCGTGATGTATGCCGGTCGAGTCGCGGAGCGCGGTTCTGTGGAAACTGTACTCTCACAACCAGCCCATCCCTACACGCGAGGGTTGATCGATTGCGTACCTCATCTTCAATTGGGATCCAATATCTCCCTCAAGCCGGTGACCGAGATTCCCGGGGTCGTACCGGCCCTTGAGACTATTGGAGCCGGCTGTCCTTTTGTCAGTCGGTGTGGGTTGTCAGAAGAAAAGTGTGAAGCTGTGATGCCAGAACTATTAGAGGTTAGGCCATCTCATCAAGTTGCTTGCTGGAATAGTCAAGAGGCATAAGCCAGTGATCGATCAGGTGCTACTGACAGTCCAGGACCTCGAGGTAGAGTTTGCCTCAAAGAGCGCATTGGGCCGAAACAAGCGCGTAGTTAAGGCGGTTAACGGGGTGAGCTTCTCCATTAACAAGGGCGATACCTTCGGGATCGTCGGGGAATCTGGATCTGGCAAGACGACCACCGCTCTTGCAATCATGCGCCTGGTGAAGGCCACCAAAGGAAAAGTCAGTCTGGGCGATATGGTGCTGACCGATTTACAGGGTGAAGCCTTACGTCGAGCGCGGCGGCGGTTTCAGATGGTATTTCAGGACCCGTTCTCTTCATTGAATCCTAGGCTTCGTGCTAGAGATATCGTTGCCGAGCCTTTGGCGATGTTGGACAGATCCAACAAAGACAATGCAAGGGGGCTCGAAGAGGTATTTGCTCAGGTCGGTTTACGACCCGAGCAAATGGATCTTTTCCCGCATCAGTTTTCGGGCGGGCAGCGCCAGAGGATAGCACTGGCCCGTGCTCTGGTAACGAGGCCAGAATTGATTGTCTGCGATGAACCGGTTTCCGCTTTGGATGTAGCAATTCAGGCGCAGATTCTCAATCTGTTAAAGCGGATTCAGCACGACCTGGATGTGACCTACCTTTTTATCAGCCATGACTTGGGCGTGGTACAGTACATATGTGACTGGATTGCTGTCATGTATTTGGGGCAGATAGTCGAAGTGGCACCGCGGGCATCTCTTTTCAGTTACCCACTACATCCCTACACGCTTTCACTTCTCTCAGCAGTGCCCAGCGCCTTACCGGGCACCAAGGCGTGGAAGGCGATCACCCTTAAGGGTGAACCGCCCAGTCTTATTAATTTGCCTACGGGATGTATCTTTGCTGACCGTTGTCCAGTAATGCAGCCCGAGTGTCAAAAATCCCCACCCGCTCTGCGAGAGCTGTCCGATGGCAGGCGAGTTGCCTGTCATTTTGTCGAAGAAAAAGAAGGCACGGTCCAGAACACGCTGACTGGTGGGCTGGAAATGATTAATGCATTGGCTTGAATCAGGCTCCTACCATCGTGCAGTCACCATAAGATATGAGTTGACTTTTACAAAGGCTCAGATCATTCACAGATCATGTAGTACTTGTGTAAGGTTTCAGTAATTTCCCAAATGCATTGAGTTCCCTTGGCGATAAAGAAGGTATCACCCGCTGTAAAGGTGTCGGACGAGCCATCGGCATTGGTTAGGGTGACCGACCCCGCCAGAACCGTCATCATTTCATGTACGGGGTAGGCATCGATTTCCTCGCGACACGGAGCGCATTCCCAAACGCCACTTAGAGTCGAGCCGTCTTCAGTTTGGAAAAAAGTGTGGTTTACCTCCCGCTTATCAGCGGTGGTGAAAGCATCCTGAGCGGTGAAATCGGACGGCTGCATTCCGTTAGCGGGCTCGCCGTTCGGTAAAAGTCGAAACACCTTAGTTGCCATATAAACTCCTTGCCGTTATTGCTGTGTATTCAATCAAGTGTTTTCTTAGGAGGGTTAGCTGCCTTGGGCGAGTACGCGGTCTAAGCTATTAGCGAAAGTCATTCGATCACTTTTGCTGAAAGAGTCCGGCCCACCTGTTTGCACCCCGGTGCTTCGCAGACTGTCCATAAAATCCCGCATATTGAGTGTTTGACGAATATTTTCTTTTGTATATGTTTCACCCCGTGGATTCAGAACCACGCAGTTTTTAGCAACAAGTTCAGCCGCTAAAGGAATATCCGCTGTTATGACGATGTCACCTTTATTCGAATTTTCAACGATGTAGTTATCTGCAACATCAAATCCTGATGCAACCTGGACTGACCGAATATATCGGGATCGTGGCGTTTCCAGTAGCTGATTTGCTACCAAGTTCATGTTGGTCTTAGTTCTCTCACAAGCTTTATACAGGATCTCTTTGATGACTTTGGGGGACGCATCTGCATCAACCCAAATCTGTCTTGCGCTGGAGTTGGTTTTTTCATTCATCTGGGCCTGCATTATTGTGCCATGATATCAAGTTAAACCGATTCAGTTTGAGATGAGTCAGGTATATCTTAGGCGCGCTCGAACAATCCAGCCGTGAGATAGTTGACTAGACAGCCAAAAACAAAAAGTAAAAGCGATGGGCTCCCAGGGCTCAAACTGATTGCCGGGCTATCGAATCACTGAATCAAGTTACGCAATTACCAAAAGAAAATCCCCGCTTATATGGGACTTTTCTATTCGCGCCTTTTAACCAATCCTCCGTCCTGAAATGTGATCTCCATCATACTTTTTAGTTGAGTCACCACCACGACAGACGTATCGTTATCGGCGCAACAACCGGAGAGATGCCATGAGCAAAGAGAGTCTTGAGCAGTTCGTTGAATAGATCACAGAGAGTGAAGAACTCCAAGTACGCATAGATGAAGAGATCGAGACCGACGCGCTTATTGCACTGGGTGCTGAACGCGGTTGTGAGTTCAGTGCTGACGATGTCGAAGCAGCGTAGGGGTTCAGTGATGAAGAGTTGGATGGGGTAGTTGGTGGTGCGGTATACATCAAGTTTGATGGCTTCCATGGAGGTTTTGCTGTTGGTCCAATTCCAACGATCCTTAAAAAGTTACTCCGGTGACCCGTAGAAAGCTAAACGTTAGTATCAATACCAAAGAGTACAACTAGGATTCCACCCCTTCGCGAGTCCCAAGGAGTGGCAAACCCCCCTGTGCATAGTCTGTATTTTGCAGACTATGCCGGTTCTTTTTCTGGAGTATCTTTCTTGAGGCGCTTTGGGTAGGGTAGGGCGACCCTTTCATGGGCACTTTTTTGCATGGGCGTTATAGTCATCAACTGAATAATGATCAAATGGCTCTGGAATAGTTTTGTCCCTAGCGGTATTCGCGATAAAACCCTAATTTGCGGTGCAGCGGTGCGTCATCAACGATTAAAAGGAATGCCGGCTTGGATGATGACTGGTTGTGAAGCGTGCACGAGGCGTGTGGTGGAATGACGGTTATATCCCGTGGGTTCCAGCTAAAAGCACTGTCGTCGATCTCACTGCTGCCAACGCCTTCGATCACATGGGTCACGGCTGAACAGGTTCGCCTGCCCAGATCAGCACTCTCTCCCGGACGCAGCATTAATGCCGAAATCCCAAGTATTGGCAGGCATTCCTCGCCAGTCACCGGATTGACATAGGCCAACTGAACCAACGCATCCCGATCAGTCGCACTAGCCAACTCGGTCAGCGCCTCGCGGGCTTCTTTCCAGGGATAACGCAACATTGGATAGGGGTTGCGATCGTGTAACTGACTGTAGGGCAACAGCCCCGCCCGCCTGAACTTGGTCTGCGACGAGTCAGGTCTGATTGGGGCACGTTGCAGAGGCGCTTCCTGTGCCTGGGAGGTTTCCAGGTAATAGATCAGCGGCAAATCCAGTGCATCCATCCAGATGACCGGCTCAGAACCGGTATGGCCGTGTTCATGCCAGAGGCCGGAAGGAGTCAGAATGAGATCTCCAGGCTCCATCGGCAGACGCTCGCCTTCGACTGTGGTGAAGCCGCCAATGCCTTCTATGATGAGTCTGATGGCGCTGGGTGAGTGGCGGTGATTGGAGGCGTCCTCACCAGGAAGGATGAGCTGCAAGCCGATGTAAATCGACGGAGTCGCCTGCAGATTATCGATACCCAATCCAGGATTACACAGTACCAGCACTCGTCGTTCTGCTTTTTCGATTGGCGTCAGATCACCAGCTTGGATCAGCAGTTCCCGGACTTGTGGATAGTTCCAATGCATCGGGATCGAACTTCGTGCCGGTGCACCGTGTGAAATAAGGGCTCGAAGGCTCGGCCACAGAGGTTGGAGGTTGGCGGAGGCTAAGGCTGACAGGTATTCGGCAGGCAAATCAGCAGCGGACTGGAGTTTGCTCATTACAAAGTTCCTTGCATTGAAATTGTGCTGGGCCCGGATGGATTCAAGTGTCGCGAACCACTCGGTTCGTACGGGTTGATCCTGAACAAACAACCATCCTACTATACCCAGTATTGGATCATTAGATCATAATTGTGCCACCGATGGGCCGTGCTTCACGTGTTTGGATCGAGTGTCGGGCCGATGGTGTCCGGGATAGTTTTAAGGTTTAGCTCAAAGGCGTGAGCGTGGTGACAGAGCTCGCAGGAATTCTTTCGTTAGGTCTTCTCTGGGGCGCCACCAGGGGAAGTGCGGGGTATTGATTTAAAGCCCTTTGTTGGTCTGCGACGGAATGGCCGTGGTCAACTGGACCATAGTTGTGGATCAGAGTACCAACCGACTAGCATCCGACTATGCCAATGCAGGCTGGCTCTATCTCCAGCCGTAATGATTTAAGGAAAATTTCATGCGTGTGATCATTGTTGGGGCGGGTCCAGCTGGGCTTTATACCGCGATTGCACTCAAGCGCGCACGACCTGACTTGGAGATCCGGGTTGTGGAACAGAATCCGGCTGATGTCACCTTTGGCTTCGGCGTTGTCTTTTCGCGCCAAGCGCTTACTTTCCTGCGTAAAGACGACCCCAGCACTGCTGATCTGATCGATCCGCACATGAAACACTGGAGCGATATAACGGTGATTCATGCCGGTCAACGGATAACAATTGACGGTATCGGTTTCTCAGGAATCGGTAGGCTTAAATTGCTTGAACTTCTTCAAAATCGGGCCCGCGCCCTTCACATTGAACCGGAGTATGGAACACTGATTGACGTGTCGACCGATCTATCAGATTTCGATCTGATCATCGGTGCAGATGGGTTCAATTCGACTGTCCGTCGTTCCGCACCGCAGAATTTTGGGGAACAGATCAGCCTGTTACAGAATCGCTTTGCCTGGTTTGGCGCCGACCAGGAATTTGATACTCTGACACAGGCCTTTATTGACACCCCCTGTGGTCCGATGAATGCACATCATTATGCGTACGCACCCGGCCGCGCGACTTTCATTATCGAGATGGGCAATGGTACTTTTGAGGCCTCGGGTTTTGGTCAGATGAGCGAAGAACAATACCGTGTACAGTGCGAGATACTGTTTGCATCGTCCCTGGGCGGTACCCGCCTGATTGCCAACAAATCGATCTGGCGACAGTTTCCGATTCTGTCATGCCGTCACTGGTTTTTGGGTAACCGGGTTCTGGTGGGCGATGCACTGCACACAGTGCATTTTTCAGTTGGCTCTGGTACCCGGCTTGCTCTGGAAGATGTCATCGCTCTTGTGGCTGCGCTGAGAGAATACGACTGGAACCTAACGACAGCACTGCCTGCCTACCAGGCCGCCCGTCAGCCAATCCATGAGAAGATTGCACTGGCTGGTACGCGCTCTGCCCTTTGGTATGAGTCCTTTGGTGGGCACATGCGGCTGGAACCGTGGCAATTTGCACTGAATTATATTCGCAGAGGTGGACGGATCGATGCGCAGAGATTGCGGGATATGGCTCCGGGTTTTGCCGCTGATCTTGAAGCGCAGGGCATAGGGCTGGACTCTTGAGTTCATCGCACGCGCCAACGATGGCCGCTTTGGCCAGGGAGATTGGGTTTTCCGTGCCAGCCAACTACAACGCGTCACGCCTGCTTTGGGATAACCTGGCCACCAATAATCAGCGCCGGGCGATTTTATCTGATAACGGTAACTTCACTTATGGGCAGCTTGCTGTGGAAGCCGCTAAAATTGGCAACGCTCTGCTTCAGGCGGGCTGTAAACCTCGGGATCGTATCCTGTTATTCCTGAATGACGAGCCTGCTTACCCGGCAGCAATTATGGGTGCTTTGCGTGCCGGATTCGTGCCCGTACTGATCAATACACTGACACCATCAGATCTCATCCGATATTGCCTTGAGGATAGTAAAGCGACCGCAGCCGTAGTATCCAAGGATCACACAGAGTTGTTTACTCGAGAAGCTATTACAGGCACTGAGTGCCATACCGTCATAGTCTCCGCCGCCACGCAACCCTGGGCCATGATGGAGTCTGAGCTGGCCGAATATCCAACCACGGCAGCCGATATGGCGTTCTGGATGTATTCCTCGGGTTCTACCGGCAAACCAAAGGGGGTGGTGCACCAACATGAGGATGCGCTCTACACTGCGTGGAGTTACGCCAGACATATTCTGAAGATCAACCAGAATGATGTCTGTTTTTCTGTTCCAAAAATATTTTTTGCATATGGTTTTGGTAATTCAATAACCTTTCCAATGTCTGTTGGCGCAGCCTCTGTATTGATGGCAGCACGGCCTGATCCAACTCGCATATACGAACATATCGATCGCTATAGGCCAACCCTTTTTTTCGGTTTGCCAACGCTATACAACGCTTTGATTGGTGCAGAATCGGCTAAGCAGGCAAATCTCTCTTCAGTGCGCCTTTGCGTTTCGGCAGCCGAGATTTTGTCCAAGGAGCTTTCCAAGGCATGGCAAGATCAGTTTGGCCATGCCATCGTTGAAGGACTTGGCTCAACTGAGTTGCTGCATATTTATCTCTCCAATACCGAGCAACAACAAAAAAGCGGTTCTGCCGGAAAGCCCGTGCCCGGATATTCAGTTCGGCTTGAAACTTCAGACGGGCTTGAAGCTCTAGAGGGTGAGGAAGGTGTTATGGCCGTTCGGGGTCTGTCCGGTGCAACACATTACTGGAATCGGCCGACAAACACTGCAAAGACCATGCGCAACGGATGGATCTACACAGGAGATCGATTCATCTGCGATCAAGAGGGGTTTTATTTTTTTAAGGGTCGTGCTGATGATTTGATCAAAGTCTCTGGGCAGTGGGTATATCCGTTGGAGATCGAACTCGCGCTCAACGAGCATCCGATGGTGGCAGCGTCGTGCGTGCAAGCACTGGAGCTTGCCGACAAACGATTTACGATTATTGCTTGGGTGGTGCTTGCTGTCGGTATCGCGCAACATACCAAAATTGAACAAGCCCTGCAGAGCCACACCAAGCGGATGTTGCTGCCGCACAAGTACCCGCGGGAGATCATCGTTTTGCACGAACTGCCCAAGACCGGTACCGGTAAGATTGACCGACAGCTTCTGAAAGCCGGGTATGGCGAGCCAAACCTGCAATCAACTGATTGAAAAAACCAGAAACTGCCTCATTCGATAGCCCCCGTCCGAAATTTGGAATTTCAGTGGATCAAAGCAATGCCGGATGCCAAAGGAATTCGTGGTGCGGATGCGAGCGCTTATAGATTGCCGGATTCTGACTATGCCGGCAAAGGCTGGACGCCGACCCAGCCTGGAATCGACCCGGTGCTCTACGGGCCAGTTCAAGAGTAGAGGAAGAATGAACACCCTATTTTCCCAGCTAATTGGAGAAATAATATGTCTTACAAATTAACTTTAACTTTTTGTGCTGCTGTCCTAGGGTTGATTAGCTTAAGGATGCACATTGATCCTGCAGGCATCACTGCAAGTGAGTTTCCTTACGCTGAGGGTGAGGCGTTTGATGTAGCAGTTACAATCCGACGTCTTGTCGCTTCACTACTCTTCGTAATAGCGTCTATCACCTTTTTCGCAAGAGGTATAGAAGGTGGAAAATCACAGCAGTCACTTCTTAACGGATGCATTTTGGGATTTGCTGTTATGTGTATCACAGTTGGAATAATGACAGTCACTCAAATCGCAAACCTTGTTATTGCAGCCGTTGTGTTTGCTGTATTGACTGCTATTTGCCTCTTTAGTCGTATAAGGATAAATTTTAACGAATGATCTCGGCTCCGGATAAGGCTGATAAATAAGTTATTCCCGTGCCGGTGAGACGTTTCGCCAGTCTTAGCGAAAGATGATGAACGATAAATCTGGGATCGACTGGGACGACGCCTTTGCCAATGGCGCCTATATAAAGAACGGCATGAGTTATCCGTCGATCTGGGTAGCGCGGGCTGCGGCACTTCGGCAAGAAGCCGATCGGGCCAAGATGGATATGCTCTACGGTGAGCGCTCGCGCGAGAAGCTGGATCTGTTTTTTCCAAGTGCTGCACCGCACGGCCTCGTCGTGATTGTCCATGGCGGGTATTGGTTGAACTTCGATAAATCCTCGTGGTTGGACCTGGCAGAAGGGGCTTTGGGCAACGGATGGGCGGTTGCGATGCCCTCTTATACCCTCGCGCCCGAAGCCCAGATCGAGAATATCACCCGGCAAATCGGGCACGCGATCACGCGAGCGGCCGAACAGATTGTAGGGCCAATCCGGCTGGCTGGACATTCGGTTGGCGGGCATCTGGTGACATGCATGGTCTGCGATGACAACCCGTTGCAGTCCGCGCTGTTGGAACGGGTCGAGGGCCTGGTATCAATCTCGGGGTTACACGATCTGCGCCCGCTTCAGTTAACAACGATGAACGAGCAACTGCATCTGACCCCGCAAAGTGCGGCCCTGGAGAGCGCTATGTTGCACCGTCCTTTTGGCCGGGCTCAGGTAGTGTGCTGGGTGGGCGGGGCTGAGCGCCTGGAATTTCTGCGCCAATCTGCCGTGTTGGTTGAAACCTGGGGTTGTACAGGGGCGAAAACCTAACTGGTGGTTGATCCGGGCAAGCATCATTTCGATGTGATCGACGGGCTCAAGGACCCCCAAAGCGATATGACACACACCCTGTTAGGGCTTGCTCCTTGACCAAGGTGGTACGCCAAAAGATCGGGGCAATCAGTCTTAGAGAGTATCCCTGGGCAAAGTTGCTCGTTGCGTAGGGTCAAATGAGAGTTTATTCTGCCAACATTCGAAATCCACACATTGCAAAGGATGACTTAATATGATTTTGACAAACATCGAAACCGTCCCTGGCAAAAAAATTGTTGAGCATTTTGGTGTCATTTCTGGCAGCACCGTGCGTGCAAAACATATTGGTAGAGACTTCATGGCGTCACTAAAAAATATTGTCGGTGGTGAGTTGAAAGGATATACCGAGTTACTCCAGGATTCTCGAGATGAGGCAATTCGCCGTATGGTAAATCAGGCTGAACAACTGGGCGCCAACGCAGTTGTCAATATTCGTTTTGCCACGTCATCCGTAGCCCAAGGAGCATCTGAGCTTTACGTTTACGGAACAGCCGTAAATGTAGAGTAGGGAGCAATTATGGGACAACTTATTATCGTAATCGTTCTTATTGGTTTGGGGTACGTTGTTGGATCAATCTTGGAAAAAAAGCATTATCGATCAATAATATCTCGTGAGGCACAATTGCTACATATCCCTACCGTATCGGTAAAAAACATAATTGAAGACGGTGTCGACATTATTGACGCAAGAATGGTACAGGGAAGTGTAGTCATATCCATTGATCACTTTAAGCGAATTCTTGCTAGCTTACGGAACATTTTTGGCGGCAGGGTGACAGCATATGAGTCACTTATAGATCGAGCCAGACGAGAAGCGATTCTTAGAATGAAGGAGAAGTCGCCGAATGCCGATATTGTTTTAAACACACGAATAGAAACCTCTACCATTGGAAGAAGCGCTAACAGTCGCAAGAGTATAGGCAGTATCGAAGCGATGGCTTATGGAACAGCCATATCGTATCGCAAATGACTTGAAATATTCGCCCAAAGAACTTAAGACCAATGTCAATGTTACGCAAACGTCATCTCTGAAGGAATTTTTCCTCCTAATCGGAGGGGTACTGGCGTTTCTGGTTATTGGCTATGGAGCTCTTGGCTTTTTGGTTGACCTCATCGCCCCTCGACTGCCCTATAAGATAGAACAGGCTCTAAGCGGGCCTTTTGAACATCACTTCTTTGATGTTAAAAAAAGTAAAGAATCTGAAGAACTGGAAAGAGTACTTGGGGGGCTACTAGATGTAATGCCTGGAGAAGTGGGGCCCTACAGAGCGCGCCTTGTCGACGATAACCGGGTCAACGCGATGGCACTGCCTGGTGGCAATATCATTGTTTTTTCCGGACTAATGGATGAGATTGAATCTGAAGAGGAGCTTGCCTTTGTGCTAGGCCATGAACTTGGCCATTTTGCCAACCGAGATCACCTCAAGGGCCTTGGACGCGGTCTAGTGTTCTATTCACTTTTCGTTTTGCTTCTGGGCTCGGACAGTTTATTGACTGAACTGATCGGTGGATCATTAGCCGGGGTTCAGATGAAATTTTCTCAACACCAGGAGATGATGGCAGATATGTACGCACTCGATCTCTTGAATCGGCGATACGATCAAGTTACCGGTGCAACGGGGTTTATGGAAAAGCTTGTTAGCAAAGAAAAGAAAGGGCGCCTCGCTTATTATTTTTCAACCCATCCTCATCCAAAGACTCGTATGGCCAATATAAAAAGCAAGATTCAAAATTGATAATAGGGAATTTGGGTAATGATGCAATTAAAGACTGAGGCCAACAGTGTTCTAGTCTTAAATCCGTTTCTTTGCGAAATCGATTGCAGCAGGACAACTTAAGATATTGGAAAGATAGCGGTCCTGGACGGACTCTAATTGATTGATAAATTATTGAATCGGTAAAGTAAGTTACCCAATCCCTAAATAGTTACCGTCAAAGGTGTCGTATTTGGTAAAAGCAAATTGCGATTCCTGTCTGCCCACTTGCATGACTAAGACCCAGCACAGTTTTTCGACCAATCCGAATCTTAAGGGTGCACTGCCGCCTCATTGCGCTCATCTCAGCTAAGCATGGGGTGATCGAAGGCTTGTTTTAAACACTACTCCGTGCAGATGGCATCATCCGCGACGACGAATTTGCGTTTAAATAAAAGACTCTAGTAGCCGATGGCGCAGCCATCCTTGCGGGGTTCCGATGCGCCGGTCAGCACGCCCTCGTCCCAATTGATCTGGATCGCCTGGGCACCACCAATGGGCTTGGCCGGGACGCTGGTTTTGTGTCCCATATCTTGTAATGCCTTGACCGTGTCGGCGGGCATACTACTTTCGATGTCCACCGGGGCGCCCACAGTCGGGAACAATCGGGGCAAGTCCATGGCTTCTTGCAGATCGAGGCCGTATTCGAAAAGGTTGGTCAGGAAATAGGCGTGGCCAAAGGATTGGTATTGGCCGCCCATTACTCCAAACGGCATCACCGCGCGGCTATTCTTGACCAACATGGCGGGGATGATGGTATGCATCGGTCGCTTGAGTGGTTGGATGCAATTTGGATGAGTTGGATCAAGGTTGAAACTGAGCCCTCGGTTTTGCAGGACAACGCCGGTTGTAGGCGCTACCAATCCGGTGCCGAAGGACTGGAACAGGGAATTAATGAAGCTGACAGCGTTGCGATCTTTATCAACAACAGTCAGGTAGACAGTGTCCCCACCTGGCAATCCGGTGGAGGCCGGGTCGACCGTCGCCTTAGCAGGGTCGATACGGCCACGTAACTCGGCGGCATAGTCGGCAGACAATAGCTTTTCCACGGGAACATTGACCTGATCGGGATCACTGATCAGAGCATTACGATCCGCATAGGCTAAACGACCGGCCTCGATAAACAGGTGCAGGCGTTCCGGGGATAACGGGTCTAGCTTATCTAGATCCATCTCGGCCAGAATATTCAGCATCATCAGGGCGGCGATGCCTTGGCCGTTGGGCGGGCATTCATAAACCTCATGGCCGCGGTAGGAAGTCTTGATCGGGTCAACATATTGCCCGGCGGCCGTGGCGAAATCATCCATAGTATGGCAGCCGCCGATGCTTTTAAGATGGCTGACGATATCTTCGGCGACAGCGCCATGGTAAAACCCATCGCGGCCTTCAGATGCGATTATTTCTAAAGTCGTCGCCAATTCGGGTTGGCGGTGCAGGGTTCCGGGTTTGGGGGCTCCGCCATCGGGCATAAAAATTCGTTTCGCTGTCGGGTCCTTGGCCAGCATGGCCTCGCAGCTTTTCCAATCCGACGCGATCCGATCATGCAGGGGGTATCCCTCGCGGGCGTAATGAATGGCGTATTGAAGTGTGTCTGCAATCGAACGGGTGCCGTGATCTTCAAGCAATTGGCACCAGGCATCAATGGCGCCGGGTACGGTCACGGCGTGGGGGGAATGTTGGGTAATTTCACTAACGCCCTGGCCTTGGAACCATTCCGGCGTCGCCTGGCTCGGCGCCCGCCCGGAACCGTTGAAGGCGATAATATCGCCGCTGCCTTTTGGTGCATAGAGGACGAAACAATCGCCGCCGATGCCCGTTGATTGCGGCTCTACGACGCATTGCACAGCACAGGCCGTTACGGCGGCATCCATGGCGTTGCCGCCGGACCTTAGCACGTCAACGGCTGCCGACGTCGCCAGTGGATGGGAGGTCGCTGCCATGCCACCTGCGGCGTGAACCGGCGATCTGCCGGGCAATTCAAGGTTTCTCATGATGATCCTTTAGGCTGATTCTTTCACCATAATACCTGTTTTGTGATGTGTACTAGCCACTTTTGTAGGATTGGAGTAATCTTTCGACTAAGCACAAGGGAGCGGGGGGTTGGATTTTCTGAAAAATCTGTTCCATGGAAATCTTTCTGCTTCTCCTTTGAAAATAAAACCCATTTTTTAGGGAGGATCTAATGAAGAAATCTTTGTTCCGCGGCCTGGCCGCGAACGTATGCGTCCTTGTCGCGATTGCTGCGTACACCCCAAGCGTCGTCCAAGCAGCGGGTCAGGCGCCCAAATGCTCCACTGCTAAGCTGATCGTGCCGTGGAAAGCCGGTGGCGGCACCCAAGTGATTTTCGCGATCTTCGAAAAAGTGGTTCAGCAAATGAATGTTGACTCGAAAATCAAACTGGTCATGATTCCCGGCCAGGGCGGCAATAAGGGTGCCAAGGAAGCGGCCAAGTCCAAGCCTGATGGCTGCACCCTGTTCGCCATTCACCAAAGCGCCGTTACCAGTTATCTCAATGGCCGCATTCCATTCCACTACAACAACTTCGAAACCATTGCGCTGTTGACCTCGACGCCTGATATTGTCGGCGCCAGCAAGGATGTTCCTTGGAACAACTTCGCCGAGTTCAAAAAAGCAACGTTGGCCGCACCCGGTACCGTTAAAGTCGGCGCTACTTTTGGCTCTACAAGTCAGTTCTATTGGCTGGTCCTGGAATCCAAGACCGGTATGAAATTCAAGTTTGTTCCCTATGACGGCACTCGTGAGCGGATGACGGCTATTCTTTCCGGCGCCATTGATATGGGCGGACTGAATGTTGCTTCCGGTCGCAAGTATCTTGAAAAAGGCGATCTTAAGGGGTTTGCCATTGCGTCGGCTGAACGTTCTAAGCATTTGCCGGACATGCCGACCCTGAGGGAACTGGGCGTTGACATGATTTATGCGCTTAATCGCGGCATCGTCGCGCCGAAGGGCACACCGCGGGATATCATCGATTATTGGGCCGATGTCTTTAAAAAGGCCGCGGCAGATCCTGAGTTTTTAAAACAGATGGATGCCAAGGGTACCGGTGTCAATTACGTTGGCCCCGATGGGTATCGCGAGTGGGCGGATAAAATGTTCAAAGAACATAAAGATATCGCCATTCAGATCGGTTTGTGGACGAAGGATTAAGAATATCGTTTAAGTTCTGTTGAATTCGGCCTGGGCTGCAATTATGGGCCCGGGCCGTTTTCAGTTTTAGAGAGACCTTTGTGAAACGTCTTAACCGTGATTCTATTATTGCCATCGCATTGCTGCTATTTTGCGGCGTTTTTTTCTGGGCGAGTTTCGATATCCGCACGCCTAATTATGGTGTTCTAAAGCCGTCCACATGGCCGCGAGTGATTATCGGCATCATGTCGTTTTTGTCCCTGATTTACCTGATCCAGTCGCTTAAGGGGAATCCGAATATCGCCACGGCTGGGAAGTCCGATCGCGAACCAGGATTTCGGGGGTGGGTCGATTACTGGCGTAACCCGCTTTGGTGTTTCGCGCTGTTTTTTGTTTACTTGGCGTTATTGCCGATCTTAGGCATGCTGATTGATGGAATTCTCTTCGTCTATGTGCTGATGGGCGTCCTCGGCGGCTGGGATGGTAAAAAGCCCTTAACTCACGCCTACATCGCCGTGCTGACCATTGGTTTCATGTGGAGCCTGTTCACCTTCGGCCTGGGCGTAATGCTGCCTTCGGGTATCTTCATGGATCCGATTTAGAGGGCAGGCCGTGGTTATCGACAATATTCTTGCCGCCATCGATGTGCTGGCCAATGGCCACGCTTTATTATTAATGGCGGTGGGTGTGGCCGGCGGATTGATTGCCGGCGCGATTCCCGGTTTTACCATCGCCATGGCGGTAGTGCTGACTTTGCCGTTCACTTTTGGGATGTCGGCACACTTGGGGCTGGCGACCATGGTCAGCGTTCTTGTTGGCGGTCTGTCGGGCGGTCTGATGGCGGGAATATTGACCGGCATACCCGGTACGCCATCGTCGGTGGCGACAACCTTTGACGGCTTTCCTATGGCCAGAAATGGTGAACCAGGCTTGGCACTCGGTATTGGCGTGTGGTCGTCTTTTTGCGGCGGCATTATCAGTGCTGTTCTGTTGATGACCATGGCGCCGCAGCTTGCCAAGATCGGGCTGGAATTCAATCCATGGGGCTATTTTATGCTGGTGATGTTCGCGCTCACCATCACCGCCAGCCTGGCTGGCAAGAATATGATCAAGGGCCTGATCGCTGGTGCATTGGGACTATTGCTCAGAACCGTCGGCGAAGACGAAGCCGCTGGCATGGCGCGCTTTGATTTTGGCTCCGATGCTTTGCTGGGGGGCTTTGACTTCATCGCCGTTCTGATTGGGCTTTTTGCTTTCAGCCAGTTGTTGAATGATGTTCGCGACCGCGAAACGGCGAAAAAATCGCTAACCCAACGGAGCACGATCCAGGTCAAGATCGAACATCGTCGCGCCATCGCCGAAATTCTAAAACGCTGGACCATCGTCGTCCGATCTTCGCTGATCGGCGTCTTTACCGGTATTCTGCCCGGCGCCGGGGGCTCCATCGCGAACATTCTTGCCTATGACCAAACCAAGAAGGCATCCAAGTATCCGGAAAAATTTGGCACCGGAATCGCTGACGGCATTATTGCGCCGGAAAGCTCCAACAACGCGGTCGAAGGCGGCGCGCTGATTATCCTGATGGCCTTGGGTATTCCCGGTGACGTGACTGCGGCGATCATGCTCGGCGCGTTACTGATGAACGACGTTGTGCCCAGTCCATCGTTTATCACCGATGAACCAGTACTGGCTTATTCCATCTTCATCTCGTTTTTCATCGCCACCTTCATGATGCTGGGACTGCAATCGGTGATGTTGAGAGTTTTCGTTCGGGTCACCAGGATTCCGATGTACGTACTGGCAAGCATCATCTTAGGATTCTGCGGCATTGGCGTCTTCGCGCTGCAGAATGTCAGTTTCGACCTTTGGACTTTGTTATGGTTTGGGATTCTCGGTTTCACTATGCGGCATTTCGGGTTCCCCCTGGTACCGATGATCTTAGGGGTCGTGCTGGGTAATATTGCCGAATTGAACTTAGCTCGGGCGTTGGCGATCACACCTGACCTGACACCTTTCTTCACCAGGCCGTGGTCGCTATTTTTCATGATTATCACCCTATTTTCCGCCCTGTTTCCGATGTTCCAGGGACACCGGATCAAAGAAAAGGCCTGGACCCTGTTCTATTTACCAACGGCGTGTTTTGCCATCTCTTTGCCATTGTTCATGATGGGTGGACTCACCCGGCCAGCGCTGGCGACTTTCTTGCTTTGCTTTGGCACCTATCTGTTGTGGCAGCGAAAACAAAATGGCTGGCGGTTTAAGGCATAGCTACGGGCCAGGTCTGAACCTACGTCCAAACTTGGCTCGGGCCATCGCCTTTTCCAGGCTGAATTTATTCGAGCTGTGACACCTGGGCCGTCGTCGGCACCGACAGGCACGTCAGTGCGAATCTTGCAACATCATGTGTGCGCATTTTTCACCGATCATAACTGCAGCCGCATTAGTGTTTCCGGAAACAACGGTCGGCATAATGGAGCAGTCGGCGACTCGTAGCCCCTCGATCCCGCGAACTCTCAGCTGAGCGTCTACAACGGCTTTTGGATCACTTCCCATGCGACAGGTCGACGTCGGATGGAAAATCGTGTTGCCCGTTTCTCTAGCATGAGCCAGCAGTGCGTTATCGGTAACGTGCTCGGCTCCGGGCTCCCGCTCCATCTTGACATATTTGGCAAAAGCTGGAGCCTGGGTGATTCGGCGGACCATTTTCAGTCCTTCGATCATCAATCGTCGATCATAGTCGGTGGACAGATAATTAGGCGTGATCCTTGGGTGCTTTAACGGATCGGAAGACCTGATCATTACTTCGCCTCGGCTCTGGGGGCGAAGTTGGCATACCGACGCTGTGACACCAGAGTATGGGTGCAATTCACCACCAAGCTTCGTGGCGCTGAAGGGGATGAAATGGACTTGTACGTCCGGAGTCTCGGATTCAGGTAGTACCTTAGTGAAGACTCCTACATGACCCGCACTAATTGTCATCGGGCCACGGCGGAACAAGGCGTAACGTAACCCGGTCCACATGAGGCGGACAGGATTGTTGACGTCGTCGTTGATCGACATGGGCCGGTTCAGTTCCAGCAAAACGCGCGATTGGTAGTGGTCCTGCAGATTAGCGCCAACTTCGGGACTATCGTGCACGATGTCGATGCCGAGCCCTTGCAGATGCTCAGCCGGCCCAATACCAGACAATTGAAGCAATTGGGGTGAATTAATTGCGCCGCCAGCCAGCACGATCTCGCCACTGACGTTCACGCTCTCTTCCCGCCCATTCTTGTGGTAGCGAATACCACTAGCACGCTTTCCGTCGAACAGTATCTTAAGTACCATCGCTTCGGTCTCAACCCGCAGGTTCGGCCGCTTCATTATAGGTCTCAGATAGCCCACCGCCGAGGAGCAGCGCCTTCCGTTTCGAGACGTGATCTGGAAGTTTCCGACGCCTTCCTGATCGGCACCGTTAAAATCATCGTTTCGTGGAATCCCGGTTTCCTGCGCCGCCTCTATGAACGCATCGCAGACTTGTCGTTTGTCACGGATATCAGAAACCTTCAGTGGTCCGTCGGCTCCGTGGTAGTTGTCCGCACCTCTTATCTGATCTTCGGATTTCATGAAAAATGGCAGTACGTCATCATAGCGCCAGCCGTCATTTCCCAGCTGACCCCAGTGATCGTAATCCTGTTTTTGTCCGCGAATATAGACCAGGCCGTTGATCGAGCTCGAGCCGCCCAGCACCTTGCCTCGGGGCCAAATTAGACTGCGGTTGGCAATGCTTTCATCGGCGTCGGTTTCGTATCCCCACGAAAGCGGCGATGTCATGGTGCGGTAATACCCGATCGGAATGTGAATCCAAACGTTGCGATCCTTGGGTCCAGCCTCAAGCAACAGCACGCGGTTTTTCGGATCTTCTGACAAGCGATTTGCTACTGGGCAGCCGGCAGAGCCGGCACCGATAACGATGTAGTCATAGCCTTCAGTCATCAACTTTCCCAATCTGTAAAGTTCCAAACGTTCGTGCAAGATCCGTAGCACGTAGCACGTAGTCAGATACTTTCATATCCGCAAGGCACATTGCAAAAAATTCTGTCGACACATTAATTCGTTTGCCAATGGCCATTAGTGATTTTGGCTATCACCCCTCCTGAGTATAGGGTCACCAAGACTGAGAGTATGCCGATCCTCACGGAGCCCCAGGTAACTGAAAGTGAGAGGTAAAAACGATTGGCCCGAAAGGACTCGAGCTGATTGATAAGTTATTGAATCGTTAATGTAAGTTACCCAGTCCTAAATAACTACCGTCAAAGTTACCGCCTAAAGCATTGAATTGGGGTGGACCTGATTCGGTCAAGATGAATCAGAAGAGGTGGCGTGGGCACACGGTAGCTTCCTTACCGGCAGGTGCAAAACTCGATGTACTGCACCTGGAGTGACCATTCTCTAATTGCCACCATGCACTTTCTCTTGCGTTGTCAAAAGTTGTGAAAGAAAAAACTCCGTTTTTACGAGGTCCAGCGTTAACCCTTAGCAACTCGTCGTCCATTGGACGGCGCCTATCGGAGTGGCAAGTCAAGTTACGTTGGGCGGCAGCTGTTTAATGTAGACATCCTGTTGTGGAAAAGGAATTTCAACTCGATGTTTTCGAAATTCTCGGTCAATGCCACACAACAGTATATCTATTGCCCGTCCTTTGAGTAATGGATCGGAAATCCAGCAGAGTAATTCGAAATCAAGGCTGGAGGCGCCAAACGCTCGGAAGCGGACTTGCGCTTCGGGAGAGCTCGATATCAATTTCTCCTCGAGCGCCACACGCAACAGAATCTCCCGGACCAGATCGATGTCGCTACCATAGGCAACGCCTACCGGTACCCGTAAGCGCCGTTGTGGTTTTGGACCACCGGTCTCATTTGTAATTTTAGCCTGCCCCATTACGGCGTTGGGTACAGTAATTTCAATATCATCACGCGTCAGCAGGCGAGTGGAACGAAGTCCGATGTGGGTAACCTGGCCTCGCTCCCCACTATCCAGGATGATGAGATCGTTTATCTTGTACTGAGCATCGGCCATAATGAAAACACCAGCAATTAAATTTGATAGCGTGTCTTTGGCAGCGAAACCCACTGCTAAACCGACAACACCAGCTGACGCCATCCAACCGGTAGCGTCTAGGTTCCAGAGTTCAATAACTACAAATACGGCTAGTGCCCACACCAACATCTTTCCGACATTATTAAATAACGGCAAAGTTGTAGGCTGAATTGCGTCGAAATGCTCTGGTGTTGAACTGGCCGCACCAAACAAGCTCTTAAGCAGGCCTGCTAGAGTGAGCGCCCATACAATCACGATAATAGTGAACAGAAGTTTCACCGTAACAAAGACAACTTTATCGTCCAGGCCGAGATTCACGACAGCAAGAGCGAGGCCGGCTAATACAATAGTCTTGACTAGAGGTTCTTGTATAAACGAAATCATCTTATCGTCTAGGTCAGACTGGGTTCTACCTGCTAATCTTTTGAGGGTTCTATCTATTACCAGAGATACAAGCCGCGACAAAAGCACTGCTGCTAGAACGATGATTACTGCCTGAGCGATACGGCTATCAGGTAGGTAAACGTTAATTTGTTGAAGTATTTGCTCGATCTCGTGATTCATTTGTAGGCACCTTCAAGATAGTTCAAGTGACAGTGAATCAGCATATATTACTGAGTTTTATTAATCATTGGTTGCATTGTGAGGGTGGGCCGTTGCACTACATCGCAGGATCGGCCTGGGGTCCAGTAATGGGAGCCATGGTTTCGAGGCTGCTAAAGCGCTCTACGCAAAACTAATTGATCTTTTAAGTTGCTCAATCAGCAATCATTCTTCGCTTTAGCTTTACGCTAAGTCGCAGTGCCCGATATCAGTCTTTTGGATAACTGGTGGAAGCGATAGGCGAGTAATAAGCCGGTCGTGGTCAGCCCCATGGCAAGCCCCCACCATAGACCGATACCTCCAAAGTCCATCCAGAATGCCAGGCATGATCCGCCACCGATGCCGAGAATCCAGTAACCGAATCCTGCAATCCACAGCGGTGCTACGCTGTCTTTGACTCCACGCAAGGCCCGCGCCGCAATTGCCTGCAGCCCGTCGAATACCTGGAAGATAGCCGCAATAGTGAGAAATTCGATCGATAAAAGTGATACCACTGTAAAACCAGGATCGGAAGGGGTAATAAAAATATCGATGATGTAAGCGGCAAAACCCAGTGGAATGATCATCATCACGACCAGAATTAAAACACCGATGAGCATTCCGAGCATCCCGGACTGTCGGGCAGTATCGAGACGATTTCTGCCAGCACCATGGGCAACCCGGACCATGGTAGCTTCAGCAATACCCATGGCAATTACGAACGGTATGCCGACCCACGACATGACTATTTCATAAGCCGCGAGCGTCTCGGCACTGATGATGCCCGATAGAATTGAGGCAGCGGAAAACATACCCGCTTCCAGGAATACCAGACCGGCTACTGGCAAACCAAGGACCATAATTTGCTTGCAAATCACGGTATCTAGCTTCCAGCGCTCGGCAAATATCCCGTACCCACGCAGCGCGGTGGTTTGGTAGACATGCCAGAGTAAAGCAAGGAACATCAGCCAGGATACGATGCTGGTAGCGAGTCCGGCTCCGAAAAGACCCAATGAAGGGATGCCCCAGCCACCGTGCACCAACCATAGAGTCAGCAAATAGTTAACCAGTACCGCCACTGTAGTAATTACCATGACAGCTTGGGGCCGAGCAAGGGCCGAGACAAAGTTTCGAAACACAGCAAAAAACAGTATCGGGAGTACGCAAGCGCTTAATCCATGCAGGTAAGGCACCACCAGTTTAAGCACTCGGGGATCTTGATCAGTCCATTCCAAAATGATATTGAGATGCCATACCAATATCATTGAGGGTATGCCGAGCAACAATGAAACAAAAATTCCCTGCCGCACGGCAAGTCCTGCCTGTTTTTTTTCTCCTGCACCCTCCGCTTGCGCGCATAACACCCCTACGATAGACAACAAGCCCATTAGAATGACCAGTACCTCAAATGACAAATTGCCGGCAATGCCTACGGCCGCCAGTTCGTAGTACCCAAGTTTGCCAACCACCATCTTGGTGGTGACAAACATGGCAAATTCAGCAAGATAGGCGGTAGAAAGCGGCAATGCGATGCGCATCAATGTTGCCGCTTCACTTCTAGTTTCCAAGTTTGTGATCAAGGGCGATCCTCTAAAAAATGCGCAAGTATATGGAAATTAATCGATCGGATCTTCAAACTTCTGGCGCCAGACACCCTGTCACGTCCATTCTCATACTTAGCCCTTGCGACCGACACATCGGTTACTAAAAAGATAGGTCGGTAAGCATATGCAGGTGTTAGCAACAAATGGTGGGCCGGAAGGACTCGAAGTGATTGATAAGCTATTGAATCGTTGGGGTAAGTTACGCAATCGCCAATAGTTACCACCAAAGTTATCGTCTAAAGTACTGGATTGGGTTGAACCTGATTGGACCCAGGTAAATTAGAAAAGACAGTACTGGTTGATTATGGCGCAGAATTGCACCACGATTGCACAATAGGGAAACCCCATTGAGACAGTATGAAAATGCCGCGAGTCGTATGAGCCCTCAGGTTACGCTGTCTTGGGATTGGTATCGCCGATGACCAGAGTCGATCAGTTCGAGAGCGCTTTTCGGGCAGCTGATAAGCCGGTCTTTGAATTCCTCCAACCCATGGTGGAGCGCGCACTCGTTGTGACTGATCTACGAGGTGCTGATGCAACTGCCTTCCGTAATCGGGTTCGTGACTTCTTGGCGGTGCTTGGCAACGGTGTGCAGTGGGATCTCGATGATGGTGATTCCTTCACGACGATCGAAGCGCTCCTTGAGCGTGTGAATATGCGCAATCCAGACCTCATTTGCACGTATCGCAGCCTACATAGTGAGGCTTGGCGCTGGCCGTATAGTCTGGGCGAATACCTCGATGTTTTAACCCAGGTCGCACCTTGCCCTGTGCTAGTGTTTCCGCACCCACGGGCCGATCGTACGAATGGTCACACGCTTCAAAGCACGGACATCGTTATGGCTATAACCACTCACTTGGCTGGCGATAACTCGCTGGTTAATAACGCGGCAGGGTTTACCAACAATGGCGGCACTCTATGGTTAGCACATGTGGAGGATGAGAAGAGCTTCAGTCGATTAATGGACACAATATCGAAGATCGATGCCATTGATACAGACACATCGCGCGAACGGATCTTGGCCCAGATGCTAAGGGAGCCCAGCGATTACATCCGGTCCTGTAAGGAGGTGATTGCCAGTCATCGCCCTTCGGTGCATGTTGAGAAGATCGTAACTGTTGGCGGTCGCCTTGTTGAATTTCGTCGACTCATTGACAAATACACCGTTGATCTACTCGTGATGTATACCAAAGACGCGGACCAGTCCGCGATGCACGGTCTTGCGTACCCGCTGGCCATCGAGTTGCGGGAGATTCCGCTACTCTTGCTCTGATTTTATGAATCCCGCTGCGTTCGCACTTACCGGCGCCGCCCAGCAGGGCCACGACGTCGCGCAAGTCCCCGTTGGTGTGACCCTTCTGTTTACGGCGCTGCTGATGGCGATGATCTTGTGTCTCGCGTTGGAGGAGAAACTCCACGCCAAGAAATCTGTCATTGTGGGGCTCTTCGCCGTTGTCACCCTGCTGCTTGGTGCCGCTTTTGATCTACTGCCATTCGGGAGTGTCTTGGTCGGGGGCCACGAGATCGATTTACCCGTATACGTGCCGGCCATCGACTGGAACGTGATCGCGATCATTCTCGGCTCCAGTCTGTTTGTCGACGTGACATCGCGCTCGGGCCTATTTACTTGGATCGCGATCACACTGACTAAAACCTCCGGAGGAGATCCGCTGAAGTTGCTTGTTTACTATGGAGTGATGACAGTGGTTTTTTCCGCTGTCCTTAACAACGTCACTGCCATGATCATTGTCGGATCATTGACTGGAGTTTCGTTAAATCGGCTGGCGCGAAGCAATCTGCTGCTTGGTTTCCTGATTACCGAGGCGCTTTTAACAAACGTGGGTGGCTTGCTCACCCTGATTAGTTCGGTACCGAACATCATCGTCGGCACGGCCGCCGGTATTTCGTTTATCCGTTTCTTCGTGGTTGCTGGGCCGTTCGTGCTGGTCGCAACCCTTGTAACGCTCTGGTTGGGCGCTCGTGTCTTCAACATAAGACGTCTAGTGACCCCTGAGGAACGTGAGCAGGCCGCGCGTCTGGTTGCAGGCTTCGACGAGCGTGACGGTATCGAGAGTCAAGCATTCTTCTGGTTTGGGACTGCGATGCTCATCGCGTTCATCGCTGTAATTGCCACGACCTCGGTTCTGCCGTTGATCCAAGACTTGGGAATGGGTTACGTGGCCATAACCTTCGGCGTGATTATGCTTTTACGTTTCAAGGCCATAGCGGACAAGTTCTACCAGGCGATCGACTGGGATCTCTTAGGGTTTTTCGCGGCACTGTTTGTGGTCATCAACGTTATGGAACACGCGCTAGTGCTGGAGTTAATCGGTGAGGGGCTCGCCCACGTCATTGGATTGGGCGATACCCTGGGCGCCGGCCTGATCGTTGTGTTAGGGGCCACTGTGAGTTCGGTTACAGACAATATTCCGCTTGCAGCGATGCTGGCAAAAATCCTTACCGCGCACCCTGTCATCGGCTCCGATCCGGATTCACCCTTTTGGTGGGCTGTGGTGTTTGGCGCGAACCTGGGTGGGAATCTAACACCCATCGGCTCAGCTTCGACCTTGGTCGCGGTTACGATCATCCACAAATATGAGTTAAACCTATCTTTCGTCGGCTTTGTAAAACGCGCTTTGCCTTTCGCTGTAGTTCAGATTCTGCTCGCCGTAGCTTACATCGTACTTTTCGTTTGACTGTTACAGTATGATCGTCAGTAGATTTTAAAAAAAGAATTGCTATTCCTGCTCCTTGAAGCAGTTGTGATAGTCCCAGGTACATTCGTACAGCGCATGGTTGAGCCCGAAAGTGAGCGAAATCCTGCGCTCTGCAAAATAACAAGTGGGGAACTGTACTCCCAACCAGATAGACTTCAATAAGTCATCTGGTGAGGAATCAAACCCTTCACGATCATCTTCTTGTCCCTGCTAAGTGGTGTTGTTAATGTCGACATTTGCGACACTGCCTTGGTCGTAGACGGCGACACCAGCGCTATCAGTGGCATAAAGGTGCACCTTAGTGGGATAGACACGCCAGAGCGAAACCAGACTTGTCGAAAGGTCGATGTCACATGGCGTTGCGGTTATGAAGCCACTGAAACTTTAAGGGGATGGAATTACACCAACGAGGCCAGGTGTATTGGAGATACAAAAGATGACTATGGCCACTTAATCGCAGTTTGCTTTGTTGATGGCTATAACGTCAATGCAGGGTTGTAGGCTGGTTCAACAAAAAAAGCGGCGCTATTCAAAGCGCCGCTCCTGGTGGATAGGAATAAGGTTTTAGATCTGTTTACTGCATGACCTTGGTCCAGACCTTGTCGATCAGGGACTGGGCTTTGGGTGAGCAGGTTGGTGCAAAAAACACGTTCAAATCGGACGGTGGGTTGATCTCCGGCGCTGATTTCAGCTCCTCCGAATAATAGGCTGCGGTGCCCTTGACGGCATCGCCGTAACCCTGGTTTTCTGTCAGCATCGCCATGTTGACCGGATCCATCATGAAGTTCATGAATTTCTTCGCGTTTTCGACGTTCTTGGCGCTCGTGGGCACCACCATGCTGTCGTACCAGCCGACCACACCTTCTTTCGGGTAGGCATAGACGATAGGTGCACCAGTCAGGCGACCCAGTCGGGAGAAACCACTCCAGTGATTGGTCATTATGGCTTCACCACTTGCCAGCAGGTCGCTCATGGTTTCAGAGTTGTAGGCGACCACAGATTCCTTCTGCGTGACGAGCATGTCCTGGATCTGCTTCATTTGCTTCGCATCTTCGGAACAAAACGGTATGCCGAGATATTTGATTTCCGGCTTGGGTTTTTTGAGGCGCTCCAGACCAAATGCAACGTTGTTGGCGACAGTCATGTGAGGGAACAAGGCATAATGCTGGAACACAGTATTCACCGGACGCCGATTCGGTTCGAGATTCTCGATCTCTTTATCGAACAGCATGATTTCACCGCCGGATACCTGCTCAAAGCCGGCAATCAGGCGTAACAGGGTGGTTTTTCCACAGCCGGAGGGGCCTAGCAGGGTGAAAAATTCGTTGTCATTGATGGTCAGGGAAACATTATCGAGCGCCTTGACCGCCTGATTGGAACCGGGGCTGTAGATTTTAGTAACATCACGAATATCAACTGCGGTAGTCATGTCTTACCTTAACTAAGTGATAGCTGCACTTTTTTGTAGGGAGCGTAAGCCTCGACGCCCGTTACACTCCGCTCATCAGGATACGTGGCCGTCTTACTGAATCGCACCAGATTAAGCATGTGGATGGGTCCTTTTTGGGAATTTTTACGAAAAGCCATGAATCCCTCCTTGGTAGAATCAATATAACGGTTCATACAGGACGCCTCGGCTCAATAGAGCGGCGACATGAACGTGGAAGGGTAGCGCGCGTACCCATAAAGTAGTGTTGTCTGATCAATACTGAACTACTGTTCCTCAAAAGCAAGCCGAAGTTCCAAGATAATGAAAATCCTTCCAGAAAATCTTGCATAGGACCTCGTGTCGATGACCGACGTGTTCTGAACGGCATGCTAAGTCTTACGATCAGAGTGCACAATGGCGGGATACCCCTACGTGATTTGACCCGTACCCCACATGCTACAACCGTTATAGTGGATGGAGCAAGGTTGCCATCTGAGACCATATTCTGAAATCAATATCTGGCATATGCGATACTGAAGTGCAAATGATTGTTCACGAATTTATTGTCTGCGAAATCGCCTTGAAACGGAAACTACTCCGGACGGTCATTTTTCTCTACGGGTGTGGTGGAATTTGGCCAAGAACCCACGAGAGGAAAGATATAATTGTTTAGATTGGCTCTGCGGTTATCGCACTGGCCAAATTTGCCCCCAAGAGGTACCCCAAAATTTTGTGAGTCGGCAACAAAAGATTGGCAAGCTTTATAGGGCCATACTTAAGATTCGTTAGTGTCTGGCATGGCCTGCACACCATTCGAAATGTAACGAAGTTGAACCTAGATGATTCAAATACTTTTTCTGGTTGATTTTAGTGAAAGAGGAATCGTTAGCTTTCCCTTGGAAACAGAATCTGAGCAGCTTGTGCGAGAGGGTAATTGAAGGGCGAACCTGTTTCGAGGTGGCCTAAAGATCAAAGCTTGAAACCGCGACAACATGTAAGCTTATCCTCGCATTGGCGAGTGCCAGTGATCCTTGGTTCCAGAATTACTCGACAAAAGGAAGTTGCGATCAATTCATCAACGCTGAAAGTAGTCTGTAGCGCAGGATCCATCAAATATAAACGTGGCTTTCCTGATAATCGAGATGTGCAACGGCAAGTGATTGAGTTCTTGCAGACTCATATTATTCAGTAGTGGTGAAAATTTCTACGCTGTCGCGCGATCCGATTACAGGATCCACGGTATGAGAAATACGGTCGTTATTTTTCGACAATCACTCTAATCTTTCCATTGATCGGAAAACCACTTATTCGAACGTGATTCTTTTATTAAGAGAGTGACGCTCAAATTGTTTCTCCAGTTTGGCTTACGAAAAATTGACAAGAGTGGGATAACAACACAGCCAAGCAATATGCCTAATATCACCAAGTCGAGGTCTAAAGTAGCATACTGATGCCAATCACTATGGTCGAGTCTTTCTTTGGTTTTCGCTAAAGCAGTTGTGGGGAAAATTAAAAAAAATACCAATACACACTTCATGAATATGAATCTGTTGTGCGAAGTTCATACAGTAATTTTACTTTTCTCAGTGTGAACTATATGTGAGATATATGAAGGTCTTCCCAAGACCAGTGTTAAAATTTAAATGTCAAAGGTAATGCAGTCTGCCCGGAAAAATGTAATTGTGCGTGAGACACGTGTATCCTGGTTGGCCTGTGCTGCGAAATTGTTATCTCTTGGTTTTTCAATAGATAGTTGGTGTTACCATATCCGATCTATTAGTCAAGACCATTAACCAGCCCACATCACTTTAGAGATTCTGATCATAAATACAAACGTTGAAAACGTGATGGGAATGAGATACCTTGGATTGAGTCACAGTCAAATCGCCATCACAGGCCGTTCCCAGGACGAAAATACTGGGAACTGTCATTCATTGACCTAAGTCAGAAAACATCTATCTATGAACTAGGAATAGACTGCTGATTGCAGTCATCTTGGAAAAAAATAATGTAAAAAAGAATAATGATGATTGCAATCATGTCCCACCAGGTTACTTGTTCAGGACAAGAACAAAGATGTTAGAGGGCGGTACAACTACTAAAAGTCTTTGGCACACAGTAACAACTTAAAATACTAAAAAGATAATAACCGTGGGTAAAAAATACTGCTTTTAGTTCGTAATCGGAGTTACTTGCGTATAGCCATTAAACAGCTTGGCATGTTTCGAAGTCCTAGTCTTTAATTCACACAGCCATCTCTCCCGAGGATCGGAGTAGTTCTAAATCAGTGACAACAATTTTCCTTTTTCCGAGTGCAATGAAACCTTTATTCTTTAGTTTGTTTAACACGCCATTGGCCATTTGGCGAGATACACCAACCATCGATGCTAAGTCTTCATGAGTTAATTTTAGGTCTATCATCCATCCGTCTTCGCGTTGAAGCCCAAAACTTTCGGTAAGCGCCACCAAAATACCTCGAATCCGATCTTCAGTTGAGTCAGTTTCTAGGGCAAGCGCTAAATCAGCAACCCAACGAAGTCTCACTGATAACGCACGTACTACCTGTTTGCTCATGTCGGGAAATTTCTCTAAAGTATCGTAGAAATTACTGATTGACATGGTGTGCAAGGCAGAGGTTTCAAGGAATCGTACAGTCATCTGTCGTTTTTCGAATCCTCCAAGGTCAGCGGCTCCTAAGATATCTCCATCGGACCAGAATCCGGTAATTCCAACTTTGCCACCTGGGCTAAGATAAGTAGACATCGCTTTACCTTTAATAAGAAAGCCGACTGATCCCGCCAGATCACCTTGGTTCCATAAAGCATCCCCACGCTGATATGTTCTTTGCTGACATTGGTCCAAAACAGCTGTTCGATGTAACTGTGGTATCGAACCTAATACATCCATGTGACCGGCAAGACGTGATGAGTTCAATAGCTACCCCTTATGTGTAGGCAAGATACTTTTGGAGACCGTCATACCTATGACTATAGGTCTAAGATATATCAGATCAGGTAGTATAGACCGATCGCAAAAAGTATCGCAGCAACGAAAAGTCGAAGAAAACGCTCATTGATGCGTCGATTAACAAACGGGCCAATAATAGATCCGATAGCAATTCCTGGAATCTCAATCATAACCAATGTCCAATCGATAGTCGTATTCAAATAAAGATAGGTCAGAATGCTTGCGGTTAAGGGAATCATGAGGGCAACGAGCGCTGTGCCTACAACGAAAAACATAGGAAATAATAGAATACTGACCATAAACGGTGTTACAAGAAAGCCTCCCCCAACGCCCATCGTGGCACCTATGAAAGAAATCACAAAACCTCCGGAGATACACACTAGGGGATTGAAAGAAAAGATATCAGGTCCTATGGATACTTCTGTATGCAAGATTCCAAAGTGAGTAATACGAGGTACGTGATTTGATTCAATAGATGTTTCAGATTGCCCATTCTGAATATAGTTAGAGGTGGTAAAAGACTTCTGCAGGCTATGGCTACGTTTTTTCGCCTTAATTAAGGCTTCGTACAATGTACGACCTGCCACCAATAGTACGAGAATCCCAAACGCACTTTTATAATTATCGATGTTGCCAAGATAATTGCTTGAGACCCATGAGCCGGTGATTGCACCAAATGGCGCACCAATTCCAAAAGAAAGTGCTAATGGCCAAACTAACCGTTTTTGCTTTAAATAAAGTGGTACCGAAAAGAAACGGCTGGTTAGTTCGAGAAGTTGATTTATCGCTTTTATTGTATTGGCATCACCAATGCCTAAGATCGATATATGACCAATTCCAGCAAGGATGCCACCACCACCAGCACCCATAGCCATTAAAAAACCAGCTAAAACAGACCATGAAAAGGCGAGAATTGGATTAAATGAAATATCCATGACTCGTAGATATACAGCAAGCAGAATATCAGCCGACAGAAAAAATGATGCGTAACCGTGTGATCAATGTTTTGATTGGGGCCCAAAAAGACCAAATAAGAAATGCAAACGCTAAAAACATAATCAAACCACTTAATGGTCGAGTAAAGAAAATTAGAAAATCGTTGTCATATGCAATCATAGAGGTCAAAAAATAACGTTCGGCCAAGGGACCAAGAATTACTCCCAAAATTAGTGGGGCTGTTGGCACATTAAATTTCTGCAGAAGAAACCCAAGAATTCCGAATCCAATACAGATATAAACATCAGCTATATTATTTCGAACACCAAAAGCCCCTACCAAGCAAAGTATCGTGATAAATCCGAACAAGATGGCCGGGGGGATGGCCATCAGAAGAGTAAATGCCCGGGCAACAAGCATTCCAACTGCAATCATAAGTATATTTGCTACTAAATATGCTGCAAAAACTGTATATACAAGATCAGTACCAGTAATAAATAACATAGGACCTGGGTTGACACCATGTAGCATAAGGGCTGCAAGCATAATCGCGGTTGCGGCACTTCCAGGAATTCCCAGAGTTAATAACGGAATAGTGGCGGTGCCGGTAGTCGCATTTTTTGCGGTTTCGGGCGCTGCCAATCCCTCGTCGACACCTGTTCCGAATCGATCACCATGTGGAGAGACATGTTTTTCAACTCCATAAGCAATAATCGCACCAATAATAGCTCCAGTCCCTGGTATTGCTCCAATCACGCATCCAATACCTGTGCCACGAGCGATAGCGCCTTTCAGTTTTAGCAGTTCTTTAATTCCAGGGAGTCGTGCTTTGGTTGCCGAGGTTGGCTTATAACTAACAGACTTACGACTGCTAATCCACCCAAGCACTTCTCCAATAGCGAACATCCCAATTAGAACAACAACAAAACTAACCCCGTTATCCAACACCGTCCAGCCGAAAGTTAGTCGTGGTATCGCGTAGAGTGGGTCCAGACCAATCGCTCCAACTGTTAACCCAACAAATAGGGAAATCAAGCTAGTCAGCATGTTACCTTTAGCGATCGCGACGACAGATACTAGTCCAAGGATAGTCGCAGCGAAGAATTCTGGTTGTCCAAATCTAAGAGCAAAGTTAGCGAAGGGTGGTGATACAAAAATCATCATTAGTGCACTACCGACACCTCCTATTGCCGAACATGTGATTGCGATTCCAAGAGCACGAGCAGATTCGCCACGTCGAGTCATTGGATAACCATCCCAAGTTGCTGGTAATGATCCTGGTGATCCTGGAATGTTGATAAGAATAGATGATATTGAGCCGCCAAAGACGCCACCGCAATATAGTCCGGAAAGAAATATCATCGCGTTAATTGGCTGCATTACATATGTAAAAGGTAACGCCAGTGCCATTGCATTTACAAAAGAGATACCCGGTAACGCGCCAGCGATAACTCCTGTAAAGATTCCAGCTAACAGCAGAAAGAAGGGTATCACACCGAATAAGTTTGATAGACCAACTAATAGGTTTTGGAGAATATCCATTGATTAATGAACAGGAGCGAGAGAAAGAATTAGTAGATTCCCAAAATCCGGTAAAAGCCGACCGTAAGTGAATCAAAAGCGCCGATCCCTCGCGGCAATGGTAGATAAGCGACCTTAAGAAATAAGTAAAGTAAGATACATGTCCCCAATGCGCTGTTAACCATAATTGTTAGGATGTTGCGAATCCCTCCTAACGGAAACCAACATAGTAAGAACAAGAAGGTAGAGAGCGCGAATCCAATCAATGTTATTGCAGCACCATAAGTTGTGACACTAAGAATTCCAAGGATCAGTTTTACTAAATCACATTGTTCTAGATCACTTGTTGTCGCATCTTCGGATGAGACAACCCGCCAGCGAACTACACCCCATAGTGCGCCAAGGCCAATTAAGCCAATCAACATCGCCCGAGGCCAACTATGAGGGCCCAATTGGGTCTCATCAATAACGAGGCTAGTAGCAACCCCGGTTTTGAAAAGTAGCAGCGGGACGCTTCCTGCCAATATCGTTATTAGCGGTCCAATTAGACTAAAGAAATTTACCTTGGTCAGCAACTTACTGACTGCCTTGAGGCTGGGGAAGATATATACGCCTGTGAGACAGAATGGTTGATACTACCATTCTGTCTCAAAACGGACCTCATTTTTTATGCTGATTATATAATGTTGTGTTATTCGGTTAGACCAAATTGCTTCATAAATTTGGACAGATCTTCATATTGTTTTCCTACAAATGCCATAGCCTCTTCTGGTGTTCGTGGTTCGACGCAGCTAAATTTTACCGCGCAGTACTTTTTCCAGTCGGCAGTAACAATCACTTCACCCATAGCCTCGTTCAGAACCGCTAGCCGATCGCTAGGCACACCAGTTGGCGCAACAATGGCGCGCCAGTTTGGAAATGAAATCTCATGACCAAATTCAAAAGAAGATGGTACGTCTGGAAATCTCACATGTCTAGCCGTACTAAATACGACGAGTGGTACCATCTGCCCCGATTCTAAGAATTGGGCGACATCCCCTGGCTCTTCATACAATAGTTCTGAGTGACCGCCTAGTGGTGCGATGTATCTTTCAGCAGGTTTCGAGTAGGGTATATTCTTCATTTCATGACCTTTAGTACCTAGAAACTTAAGTGTAAGGTCATCCAGTGTTCCCATCCCAGCAGTCGCAACCCGGATTTTTCCAGGATTTTCTTTGGAGTAGTCGAGTACATCTTGGTATGTCTTGAACTGACTGTTCTTGGGAGCATATAACATTGATGGCGATGATTGAACAATAGCGAGATAGGAGAAATCGCTAGGCTTCAGACTCCCCATACCAGCAGCCCATGAAGATACCGTCAGGCCTGTCATCGTGCCAATTGTGTATGCATCAGCTTTTGAATGCGCTACCTTAGTTAACCCTGTGTTGCCTGCAGCACCTGATACATTAGACGCTGGTATGGCGATATTAAGTATCGGAGAGAGAATACGTGCAACAGTTCTTCCCATTCCGTCAGCCCCTCCACCAGGACCAAAATTTACTATCAGATCAATTGGGCGAGAGGGATAATCTTCTGCATTAGCTGATAGGTTCATGAACCCAAAAGCCATGCAAGTTAGCAACATCCGTGTATTAATCCTACTGATTTTCATATCGATTGTCCTCCAGATAGATTTAAGGTGGTTTTATTGTTGATGGAGTTATCTTGGCGCCATCGTTTAATTATGTTTGTATCCTCTTTGTTTAATGGTGACAGCTGTTCAACATTATTTCCATTTATAGATTATTAATGGTTCATTGATCAACTCAGAAAGAACTTTAATATGGCTATAGTTAGATTTACTGTCAGAAAATAGACACAGCAAATGGTTAATAGGGTATTCGGGGGGTATTTAGCTAATATTTCATTTTCTGTCGACTATTTGACAGCGCTAAGGTGAGGAATCGTTATTCAATAATAGGTGCACATGTTCCGAGTTAGTATTGAAGTCGCCACAGTGTTAAACCAAGAACATTCAAGGGCGAGACTCGGGGCTATTTCCACAAGAGGAGTGAGTAATGGATCCAAAAGCTGATACGACAACCAAAGAATTTCCTAATGCCAGATTTTCTGAAGAACACTACCTGGCAGTTGCTGAATCGTGGCGGTCGCCTACGAAACGCGTTGCGCAAGAGTTTTTCGTTGTCGATGCAGATCGGCATGTCATTGAGCCTCCCGAAGCTCTGACCAAATATCTTGATAAAGAATTTGAACGAGATGCTCCAAAATTGGTTACAGACAATCAAGGATCGCCCAGAATTATGATGGAGGGGCGTCTTTATCAGAAACCTCGGGGGTACGGCACTGGTCGACTTGAAGGTTGTGGAGATCAACGACCACGAGGTGAGTCATTATCTTATGACGATGCTCATGCGCATTCTATGACTTATCGAGACCTGGATATGGATATGGGTGGGGTCGATGCGGGGATATGGTTTCCGACTGTCGGCCTGTTTATTCCTGATGTCTTAAATATGGATCTTCAGTATGCCTTGGGAAGGGCTCATAACGATTGGATTGCAAAAGATTTTGTAGCTGGAAGACGACATATATGGTGCGCGACTATCCCTCTGAAGCCTGAATGGGCGGTAGAAGAAATAAAAAGATGCCATAAGATGGGTGCGAGATGTGTTTGGATGCGACCTAACGTAATGAATGAGGTTCGTTATTGGACGGCTGAATGGGATCAGGTGTGGGAGGTAATGACCGATCTAGATATGGCATTACTATTCCATGAAGCAACTGGAACTTATAATGCCACCCATAGTACTGACTACAAGTATGATAAATACTGGTTGGCGCATGTTGTCTCACACCCATGTGAAATGGCAACAGGCATGTGCGGACTAATTGGTTATGGTGTTCTCGAGAGGCATCCAAGTTTACAGATTCTTTTCTGTGAGGCTGGTGCGACTTGGGTTCCTTATTTCTTATTTCGACTTGATGAGCATGTATCTGGAAGGCCAGCCATTGAAACTGCAGAGTTGAAGTTGCGACCATCGGAATACTTTAAGCGCCAGTGTACTATTTGCTCGTTTGAGCCAGCTGAGGCACTTCTAAAAGAAACCGTAGAGTGGTTTGGTGCCACTAATATGGGGCTAACCAGTGATTACCCTCATTGGGATTCAAGCGGTGTAAGTGGGGTAGAAATGTATATCGAACTGTATCCTGATATGGAAGAGCGACAAAGAGAGCGATTTTTCTCGCGTAATGTAATTGATGCTTTGAATCTGCAACCGTGAAGAGTGATTGCCCCGAAAATTTGAGACAGGTGACTAGAATGATAAAAAAATCACTCGACCTTACGCTATCCATAAATAGCAATCGACGCATGAGAGTTTTACTCTCGCGTCGATAAAACGCGCTTTTATGGAGACTAATAAATACTTGTTATGTGAGGCAACGGAAGTCTCTCCTGGTAGTACTGCTATCTATGATGTTGGGGGGTACAAAGTGGCTTTGTACAACGTTGAAGGCCATTTTTTTGCAACCCAGAACCATTGTCAGCACAAAGGAGGCTCTTTGGGGCAAGGGCAACTAAACGGGTCAGTTGTGGAATGCCCACTGCACGGCTGGGAATTCGATGTCATTTCTGGCGAGTGTTTAACTCAGACTCATTGTAGGAGCCTCAGGAGGTTTCCGGTCTCTATTGAGAAAAACATCGTTTGGATCGAGGATTTTGACAAAATTATTGAGCAAGATGCTGTTGCCGTTAAAGTCTCTGAGTCATCTGACAGCGATCTAGCCTCATTAAAACCCGATTCTAAACAGCACTATGATGTTCATGTGTTCTGTTGCATCAACGAGCGCGAGCCGGGGCATCCTCGAGGCTCGTGTAGTGCTCGTGGTTCAGTGCAATTACAAGCCTATATGAAGGCGCGTGGTAAAGAGTTAGGATTGGGGAGTCGAATCCGGTTGAATAAAAGTGGTTGCCTAGAGAGATGTGAACTAGGACCAGTAATGGTTATCTACCCAGAAGGGGTCTGGTATTCCTATAACAGCCATAAGGATATCGATGACATACTGGATCTCCATATACTCGGTGGGAAAGTAGTTGAAAGGTTATTGTTGGAATCGGGACAGGTTAAACCCCGCGCCCTGACAACTGCTCGTATCGAACTAAGAGTATCTTCAAAAAAGGCTTATAGCAATGACTTATGCCAATATGAATTAGTCTCGAGTAATTTCGACCTGCTTCCACCATATGATCCTGGTGCCCACATAGATCTGAATATCGGAAACGATTTTCGGCGGTCTTATTCTTTAGTAGGCGATCACCAGGATCGAGCCCGTTATATTATCGGAGTTCGACGAGAGAAACCTAGTCGCGGAGGCTCAACTTGGTTACTTGATCACTTAGAGCCAGGCCATACTATAACCTCATCATCCCCTACGAATAATTTTCCGCTTGATGATCAGGCTACCAGTTATATATTAATTGCTGGAGGTATTGGGATAACACCTTTTTTGAGTATGGGTTACGAACTAAAACGGCAGGGATTAAAATATTATCTGCATTTTTGTGTTCGAGACGAAGAATCTGCACCGTTGCTCGACGAGGTGAAGAATATTTTTGGAGATCAATTAACTGTATATGCTGATGGTGGCGATCCTGCTCATGGAATCAATCTTACTTCTGTACTAGAAAATCCTGTTAAAGGGGGGCATGTGTATGTTTGCGGCCCTCCAGGCTTAGTTGCTAGTGTTCGTGCCGATGCGTCACATTGGCCAGAAGAAACTGTGCACTGGGAGCAGTTTTCGCCGGAGTCAGAAGACTATAGTGATCAAAATGAAATATTTGAAGTTCTCCTATCTAGACAAAACATGCGATTGACAGTAGAAAAAGATAAGACGATCTTAGAGACTGTTAGATCAGCTGGGATCAATATAGAGTCTTCTTGCGAAAATGGATTATGTGGTTGTTGCCGTACTCGATTACTCGGTGGAATTCCCCAACACCGAGATTCCATACTCACGGATTCGCAAAAGTCCAGTAGTCAGGAAGTGATGATTTGTGTTTCTCGTGCTAAGTCAGGTGAGACATTGGTGCTCGATTTATAAGAAATTCAAAAAACCTGATAGAGTCATTTCATGAATCACGACGATCTCGAAGGTGAGTGGATACTGGGCTGGCCTGGCCGGAAACGGTTGAGTCATTTCTCTAGTACTGATCAGGAAGGCCGTGTGACCTACGCACAATCTCCTATCCTCGAACAGGAAGGACTGATCACGCCAGTCGATGCATTCTTTGTCATGGCCCAGATGCAGATGCCCGAACCAGAGCATCCTGACGACTGGGAATTTGAAGTCTGTGGTGAAGTCGAGCGACCTATTTCATTTACATTGGAAGAATTACAGAAGCTTCCATCTAAAACAGTTCGTGCTGTCACCGAATGCGCCGGTAATGATGCCGATTTTTTCGAGTATCTTGAAGGTCGCCTTGTCGAAAAACCACAAATACGGAGAGCGCAGGATGATTTCGTGGATTGGAACGCCTTGCGAGCAACCGAGGGGGCTCTTGAGGCCGCTGATGCGTTAGCAGCTCCACGGGCAACTAACCTTTGTAGTGGTGGAGAATGGACTGGCACCCCTTTATCGGAGGTTCTTCATTGTGCGGGGCTTAAATCGAGTGGCGTTAGCGTTCGGGTGCAGGGCTGGGATCGGGGTCGACCTGATCCAATGCGCTTATATCGTGCGCTCGGCTCGACAGATATTGACGTTTATGATCCTGGCGAGATTAACTTTGATAAGGCGCTGCCAATGGAGAAAGCACTCCATCCAGACACTATTATTGCATGGGCTCATAACGGCGATTACCTCCGACATGTACACGGTGCGCCGGCACGTCTGGTAGTGCCTGGCTGGGCCGGCAACTGGTGGGTAAAATGGCCACAAAAGATCGAAGTCCACGATCATATGGTGGAGTGCTATCACCAGACCCACTATTTTATTTCTGGTAAGTCGGTCGATGATCCAAATAAAAAGATGATGACGTCACTCGGCTGTAAGAGCATCATCACACGCCCGCGTGATGGTGATTCACCCCTAAAGGCAGGGTCTCATCTTATCCGTGGGCTAGCTTGGAGTGGAGTAGGAGCAATTACGGGTGTCGAGCTCAGTCTCGATGGGGGCAAGACCTGGCAAAAAGTTTATGTCGAGGATTCACCCGATCGGTGGCTGTGGAAGCGCTGGTCCTACCTGTGGGAAGTAAATAATCCAGGCGAATATAGTATCATGGCTCGCGCAACTGACGAGAAAGGTCGGATACAGCCAGCAACGGACTGGAATTTTCAGCTAAAGCATTTCGATGGCATCGTACCCGTGGATATTACAGTAGAAGCTTAGCAGTAACGATTTTCGTATGCATATAATCGTCTGCATCAAGCAGATTCTGAATCCAGATATTGCGACTACTAATCTTCGGGTAGACGAAAAGGCCAAACGGGTAGTTCCTCTACCTGGCATTTCCCATGTAATCAGTCCGTTCGACGCGCAAGCAGTGGAAGCCGCTATGCGGATAAAGGATGCTAGGATTGATGATACCAAGGTTACCGTGATGACTATGGGCCTTCAGAGGGCCCGCGCCGTCCTTAAAGTAGCTAGCTATGGGTGCTGACGAAGGTGTGCTCCTTGCCGATGCCGATTTTGAAGACACTGATTCGAAGGCCACAGCCCAGATATTGGTAGCGGCGATCCGCAAGTTAGAAGATGCAGATATTATCCTTACGGGCCGGCAGGCAGCGGATGGGGATGTTGGTGTCGTCGGCCTTGGTATTGCCGAACTCTTGTGCAGGCCGGCAATCACTTTCGCCAAAGCTATCAGCTCAACAAATGGGATGGTACAGGTAGTACGGGTTCTTGAAAATGTTTCGAGACTATAGAAGCACCATTGCCAGTAGTCGTCACTGTAGCCTATGAGATAGGAAAACCACGTTTTAGTGCTCTGCGCGAGACTATGCGTGCTGCAAAAAAGCCAGTTCAAACGTGGACATCTTCCGAGCTTTGCCTGAATCCACAGGAAGTCAGTAGTGCTAAAGCGCATAGACGGCTCGAGCGCCTTTATATCCCAGTAAAGATGACCAAGTGTGAGGTATTTGATGGTGGAACTCCAGAGAATACCGCGGCCAAGCTTGCTCAACGCTTGAAGGAAGTTGGTGCCATATGAATACGAAGGCAATAGCATGACTAAAGATTCTGGCGTGATGGTCGTTGCTGGTTGGGAGGATGACTTTTCACTGACAGGCCTCACCACTGAGATGCTGGGATTGGCTCGTCGCCTGTCTGATGAGTTAGGAGGACCTGTATCAGCTCAC
>Ga0302122_10000013_pt1 | contig 92370 bp, 85 predicted proteins | sample CB21_SCM_MG_FD_203115 | JGI IMG/M metagenome (GOLD analysis project Ga0302122, IMG submission 203115) | Marine microbial communities from Western Arctic Ocean, Canada - CB21_SCM | ecosystem: Environmental > Aquatic > Marine > Oceanic | place: Canada: Western Arctic Ocean | collected 2017-09-28 | reverse complement strand
ATGCGAATGAGAGGATAAAAATGAACAGGAGACAGTTTTTGTATGGGGCAACGGCGGTGGCTGCAGTGCCCCTGTTGGGAGGCTGCGGTGAAGATGGGCCGGTTGTAAGGATTGACGATAGTTACCCTGTGGGACGCTTCGGTGCCGTATCGACAGCTGAGGAGGTGACCCTGGGATTGGACTTAACAGGAAAGACAGCCATGGTCACTGGCTGTAATTCAGGCTTAGGCCTCGAGACCATGCGAGTGTTAGCGTTGCGGGGCGCACATGTTATCGGTACCGGAAGAACCCTTGAGAAAGCGACTAAGGCGTGTTCCGGCGTGCCGGGCAGCACTACCCCCGTGGTCTTGGAGTTGTCCAGCTTGCAATCCGTTGTAGATTGCGCGGAGACAGTTGCCGAGCTCGGTCTTCCCATCGATATCCTAGTGTGTAATGCGGGCATTAATACCTTTGGCGAATTGGAATTGATTAACGGCGTCGAAAAGATATTTGCGGTGAATTATCTAGGCCACTTCGTGTTGGTAAACAGGTTAATGCCCTTACTGAAGCGTGCTCAGGCGGCTCGCATTGTGAATGTGGGCAGTCGCTCAGGCTATGTTCAGGCACCTGCAGTGGGTATAGACTTTGATAATCTTCGAGGTGAAGGTGTATTCGATTCCCAAGAAGCTTACGGCCGATCCAAGTTGGCCAATGCATTATTTTCACTTGAACTGGCCGCGCGGCTGGAGGGCTCAAACGTGACTTCCAATGTTATTCACCCGGGTTTGGTCAAAACCAATATCGCTCGCACTGCCCCTTTAGTTATACGCAAGGGGTTTGACTTGTTTGGCGGGCTTATAGCAAAGACACCTCAGGAGGGTGCAGCCACTCAAGTATATGTGGCTACTAATCCGGCTCTAGAGGGAGTTAGCGGCGCCTATTTTGAGGACTGCAATGCGGTTACCGTCAGTGGGGATAACCATATGTTTGATAAGCCAATGGCAGAGCGTCTTTGGGCCACCGGCGAAGAGATGGCTCAGGGTTATCTGGTATAGACGCTCCGGCCAAAAATAAGAGATGGAAAACCTGCTGACTATAACAACCAAGCCAAAAAATAGCCTTGTTGGATCAAAATTGTTGTTCAATCAAAATGATTTTTCCTGAAAATTGAGCATATTTACACTTTGGTATTATTGTTATAGTAAGTGCCTAGTTTGTTCTGATATTGTTGTAATGGCCAATTCCCGCAAGATACCTTGCTGCTAATGTCGCTACTTGTTCGATTAACAGTGACGTAACTTCAATGGCCGTTGTTGTGTCTTTACGCGTGTGAACCCAGCCCAAGTAGGTCAAACCGCGCAGAAATAAAAACAAGGTCAATTTACTCAACTGCTCGTCGGATATGTCACGATGCTGGCGGTAGCCTTCAATCATGGCATTGAGCAAATCGTCAAAGTAGTCTTCACCGAAACTAAAGAACATAGCCGTAGCAAATTCAAACATATGCCAACCAAAACCGCCGTCATCAAAATCAATAATGCGCACAGTGCCATCACGATCTAATAAAAAATTTTCTGGCAGAGTATCGGCGTGAATCAATCCGTAACGATCTGTGCCTTTACCCCATTCGGCTAGATCTACGCGAGCTTTGACGGCAGCTTTAGCCAGAACCTCTCGCTGATGTTCTGTTAGCGCCGCCAGTTCCCAATAAGGCCCCCAAAGAGGCTCATCACCTAAGAAGGAGGCCTCATCCCAGGAGTGACGCTCGAAGCTAGCGGGCAGCGTCCACTGACCTGCAAAGTTGTGCATCTTTGCGACCAACTCGCCCACTTGACGATAACTTTTAACCGCCTCGGCAAGATCTTTAACACCCTCTTCAATGGTGCCAATAGGTGCGCCGTCAACCCACGCAAGAAGATCCACTTGGCGAGGTTCGGGTACGCCATCGACACGGACTACTTGCATCAAACTGCCGTCAGTAGCGGGAATAATCCTAGGCGTACCTACCGCAAAACTTGAATCATTGAGTGCCGTCATCCACTCCAATTCAGACTTGAGGGCAGCGTCAGTATGATAATTTTCACGGTGTACACGCAGCGCGTAGCGTGTGTCACCATCAATGATTTCAAACACCGCATTTTCGCGATGTTTAATCAGCTCAATTTTGGCATCGTTACTTACGCTGTAATGCTCAAGTGCTGCACGCGCTAGAACTTCTAAGCGCTGGACTTGTTGCTCAGGTGCAAGTTGGTGAAAATCGATCATCTGCTACTTCCTTTAATCTATCTATCTTTCTTTGTCTGTTCAATTGGAGATTTCTGTGAAATTTCAGTCAGTAATTTATCGAGTTTTTCTACCAGTAAGTCTGCATTGTCATTGGAGAACACCAACGGCGGACGCACTTTAATGACATTGCCGAAACGACCGGTAGCACCGATCAATACGCCTTCTCTTTTCATCAGTTCGGCAAGGGCCAATGCCTCATTCGTTGCGGGTTCTAAGGTCTCGTGATCTTTAACCAATTCGATACCGATAAACATACCCAAGCCACGCACGTTGCCGATCAGTGTGTGTTTAGCCTGTAACTGCTCCAGCTTCTCTTTTAGGTACACTGAGACGTGCGCGCAGTTTTCGGTTAACTTGTCTTCTTCCATAATGGACAACACTGTATCGCCCACCAAGGTGGAAACCGGATTTCCGCTAAAGGTATTAAAGTAGAAAGCACGCTTGGCAAATTGATCGGCAATCGCCCGGGTCGTCACTAAGCCTGCAACAGGGTGACCAGCGGCCATGGGTTTGCCGAGGGTGACGATATCGGGAATCACATCGAAGTGCTCAAAACCCCACATTTTACCGGTGCGGCAGAAACCCGCCTGCACCTCATCGGCAATACACAAACCGCCTGCGGCACGGATCTTCTTATAAACTTGTTTAAAATAATTCTTAGGCGCTTCCAGTGATCCCTGAGTATCGAATACTGCGTCACACATAAAAGCGGCGACACCCTGGCCCTTGTCTTCTAATGTCTTAATCGCATGATCAACAAGCCCTGCATATTTATCGCCCAGCTCTTCATTACTGAGTCCCTGAACGGCGCGGAACGGCCCTCTATAGGTGTTAGGGGGCTCTATCGCCTCCAAAAAATCGGGACGACTGTCGGCTGAGCCCATGCAGGTGGACATCTGAGCAACCAAGGTGGTGTTACCGTGATAGGAATTTTCCAACACGACCGCCCCATTATTGCCAGACACCATTCGCGCCAATTGCATGGCCAAATCATTGGCCTCAGAACCTGTACAGGTCAACATAACGACCTCTAAATTACCGGGGAAGGTAGACGCCAAATGCTCAGTGTAATTAATAACGTTTTCATGCAAGTAACGAGTATGAGTGTTCAGGGTCGACGCTTGCTTGCTGAGCGCCGCCACAACGCGAGGATGACAATGTCCCACCGAGGCTACATTGTTGTAACAGTCTAGATAGCGCTTATCCGCTTTATCATAGAGCCAAACTCCTTCGCCCCTAACAATATGGGCGGGCTCCTTATAGAACAGTATAGACCCTCCCATATGCGCCTGACGACGATTAACAAGATCTAAGGTCTCGCCACTCTCTAGTCTTTCAGCATGATTCTGCCCCGCTAGGGATGCGGCTAAAGGCTTATCTGACATACTTCAACACTCTCTTTTTAAATAAATCATCAAGATACTGATTCTAAAGCAATATTCTAGGGTAGCAATGTTTGGTAGTCTTCAACGGTTACACCGAGAGGAATCGATTCTAGCATTCCGTGGTAATACCTATAAACATCAGATACATGGCGAATTATCTCGCGATAAAGCTGGATAACAGTGCCCGCAATTTAGGGCAGGGAATCACTAATCGCGCACCATTGGCATATTCCAAGATACTTAGTGGACCAGTGAGTAAAGATTTGGGCTGTGACTGAGTTTGAGACTTGGATGTCACCTTGATGGGAATCAAGGCATCTGGTTACGGCCTGTTATGTAAGCCCTGTATGAGCATATTGGCTCTGTTTAGGTAATGAAAGCTAATTTTATGTCGTTTTTAGGGTGCCCAAAGGCTTGCGTAATTGGTTATCCTTCGATACCTTAACGGCCAACAAAAACCTGCCTCTTTCAAAGGAATTAAAATGTCTGCTCTCATCCTCGATGGTAAAGCCCTCTCAGCCAAATCAGAAGCTGATCTAGCCGCTCGCGTTGCGGTTATTAAAGAAATAAATAATGGCCAAGCACCGATTCTTGCTACGATCTTAGTGGGTGCAGACCCAGCATCGGCGACTTATGTCAAGATGAAGCAAAATGCGTGCAAACGTGTTGGCATGGAATCAATTGCGGTGGAGATGCCCTCTAGCACCTCTACAAGAGAGCTATTAGGCAAGATCGATGAGTTAAACGCCAATCCGAACTGCCACGGAATTTTGTTACAACATCCGGTACCTTCTCAGATTGATGAGCGGGCCTGTTTTGATCAGATTGATATCGCCAAAGATGTCGATGGCGTCACCTGTCATGGTTTCGGCCGTATGGCTATGGATGAAGATGCCTATGGATCTGCGACACCTCAAGGCATTATGCGAACCCTAGAGGCATACGATATTGACCTAGCCGGCAAGCATGCTGTCGTCGTTGGCCGAAGCCCTATTCTTGGGAAGCCAATGGCACTGATGCTGCTAAATGCTAATGCAACCGTCACAATATGCCACTCTAAAACGCAGAACCTCCCTGACCTCATTAAGCAAGCCGACATCGTTGTTGGCGCCGTAGGTCGACCTGAATTCATTCAAGCAGCTTGGATCAAAGACGGCGCAGTCGTGGTTGATGCAGGTTACCATCCAGGTGGTGTGGGTGACATTGAATTGGCTCCACTGGTCGATCGTGCCGCTGCATACACGCCAGTTCCTGGTGGCGTTGGGCCGATGACCATTAATACGCTAATACAGCAGTCTGTTATAGCAGCAGAGAAAGCCCTGCTAAAGGGCTAGTTTTTGCTGCTAATTTTATCGATCATCGCTGAGATTGCGTTTTGTGCGTAAGGCTGATTAATTGACCAGACCTGCTGTGCCGTTTCTAGATTAACAATGTCGTTGTGCTCATTAGTGCCGCCAGCTTGTCGGAGCGTTTGCTTGGTTCTCAGTAGAAGCTCTTTGGGTAGATCTCGAATGTTAGCAGTGAAGTCAAAAGCTGCTTTGACTAACTCATCCTGTTTGACGCACTTCCATGCAAATCCTTTATCGACGGCTTCTTGCCCAGTAATAGATTGGGAAAACAACAACATACCTGCCGCTGTGTTCCAGTTAACCAGTTGACGTAACATCCAGCTATTACCGCCCCCAGGGTGTAATCCTAGGCCAAAGAACCGAGGCTCAAACCGAGATTTTTCGGTCACTATCCGCACATCACACCCCACCGCCATATTGAAACCTGCCCCAACGGCTGGACCATTAACGGCAGCAATGGTCGGCAGCTCACATTGCGCGATACTCAAAAAGCCACTATAGATATTTTCAAGTATCAGTTGGTCAGCTGTTATATCGGTAAGCTGACCACCGGCACAAAAGGTTGGACCATTACCTGTCACTATTAGTGCCTTAACATCAGGATGCTGCTCTGCCTGAGCGACATAATCAACGATCATTTCGCAGACTTCAAAGGTCAGCATATTGCGCTTCTCTGGATTATTTAGAGTTAATAACGCTATGTTGTCTCGAATTTCAAAAAGCACCAGAGGCATGTGTGAATCCTTGTTGTTAGAGTAATCTAAGGATACCATTTACCTCGACCTAATTTGAACCATGAGATCGTAATCAATGTCGATAAAAACAATCCCTGCGACCCCTCTTAGTGCCGAAGAACTTGTCGCCCACCGTGGCTTTCGAGGGAAATATCCCGAAAATACGGCTCTATCGATTACTCAAGCAATAAAGTCTGGCGCTCTGTTTGTGGAATTGGATGTGCAGTTTAGTCTCGATAAGTTACCCGTTATCTACCATGACACGAATTTAGCCAGAGTTAGTGGTGCTGATAAGGACGTATTTAAGTGCACTAGAGATGAGCTACTCAGTTACCCAGCATATGAGCCAGACCGGCTGGGGGATAGCTTTATACAGGAGAAAATATCGCCGTTAGAACACTTAGTGGCCATTTTAGAGCGCAACCCCGAGGTTAAAGCGTTCGTTGAGCTCAAGGACGAATCTATCGATCACTGTGGGCGAGAGGGAATCCTAGCATCGGTACAAGATATATTGCACCCAGTTGCTGATCGCGCAGTGATTATGAGTTTTGATTATTCGCTGGCTTTGGGTGCTAGAGAAAACGGTTGGCCGCTCGTGGGCCTGGTTCTAAAATGTTGGGATGATCTTTACTCTGACGAGGTTAAAGCCGTCGAACCAGACTTTATCTACACCGATCATCATATAATCCCCTTGGATTGTGACCTCGCCAGTATAGAAACCTTGGCCGATGCCACTCTAGTCGCCTATGAAGTTGGTAGTCGAGAGTTAGGGCATGACTTATTGGAGAGAGGTGTCGACATGCTTGAAACCTTTGAAATTGAAGCTTTACTGGCGATAGATTGAGCTACTGCCTATCCACGCCGCCATTTTGTCCCTTCTCGACTGTCTTCCAGCACCACACCACGGGATAATAAATCTTGGCGGATTTGGTCAGCCCCACTAAAGTTCTTATCCGCCTTAGCCTGTTTTCGTCGGGCGATCATATCGTCAATCTCGGCACTTGAGATAGCATTAGAGCCTCTGGCTTGCGTAAACCATTGTTCGGCGTCCTGCTGAAGTAGACCCATCATAGAACCAAGCCCCGCAAGCTCCGCACGTAAACCTTGCTGTTGGGAACCATTAGCGGCTCGCATTTGTTTTCCCAGACGATGTAGTTCGCTGATGGCAAGAGGCGTATTGAGGTCATCTAGCAGTGCTTTATACCCCCTGCTGTCGACGACGATTGTCGAGTCTGAATCGTCAATTCCACGCAGGTAACCGTACAAAGCATCAAGTGAACGCCAGGCACTATCTAGAAGATCCTTGCTAAAGCTCTGCTCTGAACGATAGTGTGCTGATAAAATGACATAACGTAAAACTTCACCAGGATATTGGTCTAGCAGGTCATTAACCATCCGAAAGTTGCCCAACGATTTGGACATCTTTTCGCCTTCGATATTGATGAAGCCGTTATGCATCCAAACATTGGCCATCGGCTTACCGTCATGGGCGCAGCAGCTTTGCGCTATTTCGTTTTCATGATGAGGAAAAATAAGATCTTGGCCTCCGGCGTGGATATCAATCGTATCGCCGAGGTGCTTTTCGGTCATCGCAGAGCACTCTAGGTGCCAGCCTGGGCGGCCTTTACCCCAAGGACTGTCCCAGCCAGGTTCATGATCAGTCGACGGTTTCCAAAGGACAAAGTCGCCAGCATAACTTTTGTAGTCAGCCACCTCGACCCTCGCGCCAGCAAGCATGTCGTCCAACGACCGACCGGACAGTTCACCATAACTCTCCATAGACTGGACCGCGAATAAGACATGTCCATCAGACTCGTAGGCATGCCCTTTCTCGATCAAAACACGGGTCATACTAATCATTTCCGGAATATGCTCTGTCGCATATGGGGTGATGGTAGGCTCAAGATTATTAAGTGCCGCCATATCTTCAAAATAGGCTTTTGAATATCGAGCAGAGAGAACCGAAATATCTTGATTAAGATCCGCCGCCGCCGCCATGATTTTATCGTCAATGTCAGTTATGTTGCGAGCATAGACTACCGAAGGGTACTCGTTCTGTAACACTCTAAACAGAGTGTCAAAAACAACAGCAGGCCGAGCATTACCAATATGTACGCGGTTATAGACCGTTGGGCCGCAGACGTACATTGTAATTCGATTTGGGTCGTTAGGTTCAAACCGCGCTTTTTCTCGACTTAGAGTGTTGTACAGCACTAATGAGCTGTTTTTTGCATCAGTCATTTTATGCTTTCCAATTGTCGCGTAATCCAATGGTGCAATTAAACACCAAATTGTCTAAATCACCGCTATCACGAGTGAAATAACCTTCTCTCTCAAACTGATAATGCTCTCCTACGTTTGCTTCAGCAAGGCTTGCTTCCACTTTACAGCCACTCATTTTGACCAAAGAATCTGGGTTAAGGTAGTCTAGGAAATTCTTATCACCTTCATCTGGCGCTGCCTCGACAAATAAACGATCGTAAACATTGACCTGACAGTCTACGGACGTTTCGCTTGAAACCCAGTGCACAACGCCCCGAGCGCGCATGCCCTCCGGAGCATCTTGCCCAACTGTGCCGGGCACAAGGCTTGCTATTACTTCGATAATTTCGCCGGCCTCATCTTTAATGACTTGGTCCGCACGAATGATATAGGCACTGCGTAAGCGCACATAATCGCCGATCACGAGTCGTTTGAACTTCTTTCTGGAGAGACTCGTATCTTCGCTAAAGTCAGATCGATCAATATAGATCTGACGGCTAAAATCCAGACTACGTTGCCCAAGATCTTCTCTATTTGGGTGACAAGGAACGTTGAATTGCTCCTGGCCTTCATAATGGCTGATTGTAATCAGCAGAGGTCTAAGGACACACATAGCACGAGCGGCATTACGATTAAGGTCGTCACGAATGAAATGCTCAAACTGGGCCATGTCGACGGTACCGTCAGTTTTGGCAACCGCCAAGCTGTCACAAAAGTTTCGTATCGCAGTTGCACTAACGCCTCGTCGACGCAAGCCTGAGATAGTGGGCATACGCGGATCATCCCAACCTTCTACGTAGTTCTGGTCTACTAACTGTTTGAGCTTACGCTTACTGGTAATAGTGTAGTTGAGATTGAGCCGCCCAAACTCATATTGCCTAGGTACCGACGGTAAAGGTAAGTTAGCCGTAAACCAGTCATAAAGCGGACGGTTAGCTGCAAATTCTAAGGTGCAAACTGAGTGGGTAACACCTTCTATGGCGTCTTCCTGCCCGTGGGCAAAATCATAGGATGGATAAATATTCCATTTATCACCTGTGCGTTGATGGGCCATTTTCTTTATGCGATACAACACTGGGTCACGCATATTAATATTTGGCGATGCCATATCGATCTTAGCGCGAAGTGTCATTGTGCCCTCGCTAACTAAGCCTAAGCGCATCTCTTCGACTAGACTTAGGCTTTCAGCTGCAGCTCTCTCTCGAAACGGGCTGTCTTTACCCGCCTCGGTTAATGTACCCCGATACTCACGCATCTGTTCGGCATTAAGTTCGCAGACGTAGGCTTTGTCTTCTGTAATTAAGTATTTTGCCCAGCTGTACAGCTGCTCAAAGTAGTTAGACGCATAGCGAGGGCCATCGCCTAGGTCGAACCCAAGCCACTCAACATCTCTAATAATGGCTTGTACAAATTCGTCATCTTCCTTTTCTGGGTTGGTGTCGTCAAACCGAAGATTACAGACGCCGCCATATTGCTCAGCCAAGCCAAAGTTCACACACATTGACTTAGCATGGCCAATATGAAGATAACCATTTGGTTCGGGAGGAAAGCGAGTAATGACCTTTTCTACCCTACCCGCAGCAAGATCAGCATTAATAACATGCTGTATAAAATTAATTGGTTTTTCATCGTCAGTCATAGTGTTTGCAAAGATCGGCCAAGGAAGCGTGCAAGTATAGCGGCAGCGTGCTTTTGGATAAACAAAAAGCCAAAAATTGGAGCTTTTTTATTATTACAAGTGACAACTTTTGACAATATCAGTAAAGATTAGTTTAAATCAGGCTCGTTACCCCCTAAAATGCGCCTATACACACTTTTATTATTGCTAAGGAATACTAATGATTACATTTCGGACCACGATGGGTGACTTTTCTATTGAGCTTGATTTTGACAAAGCACCTGTAACCGCGGCTAACTTTTTACAGTATGCACGCGACGATTTTTTCACTGGCACAGTTTTTCACAGAGTGATCAACGGTTTTATGGTTCAGGGTGGCGGTATGGATTCTGACATGAATCAAAAAGCCGGCCGAGCATCTATTGAAAACGAAGCGGACAACGGACTCACCAACGAGATAGGTACACTTGCTATGGCAAGAACAGGCGACCCGCACTCGGCATCCTCACAGTTCTTCATCAACGTTGCTAATAATGGGTTTTTGAACCACTCAGGCAAAAATAGCCAGGGTTGGGGCTATGCCGTGTTTGGCAAGGTCGTTGATGGCATGGACGTGGTTGATAACATGAAGGCGGTGAAAACAGGTAATTCTGGCGGTCACCAAGATGTACCCGTCGATATTATAGAAATCACTGAAACAGTGATTGGCGAAGAGTATGCCGAAAAATAGAGTGGCTATTTAATGTCTGTTCTGATGATTTCAGACCTGCACCTGTCCCCTGAACGCCCGGTCATTGTCCGGGCGTTTTTGGATTTCGTCAAAGAGCGTGCCGTTCGTGCTGATGCGTTATATATTCTGGGCGATCTTTTTGAGGCCTGGGTCGGCGACGACGACCCGAGTGAACTTGCCCATCAAGTTAAAAAAGCCTTATTAGAACTAAGTGTTAATGAAGTGCCGGTCTATATACAGCGTGGCAACCGCGATTTCACACTCGGCTCCCGATTCATGCGAGAGAGCGGTGCATCATTACTAGCTGATGAAGAAATTGTTGAGTATTACGGGCATAGAGCGCTCGTCATGCATGGGGATTCTCTCTGTACTGATGATGTTGACTACCAGCGCTTTCGTCGAAAGTCTCGAAACCCTATTTACCTTTGGTGTTTGGTTCATCTGCCATTAAAGTTACGGCAGAATATCGCCTCTAATTGGCGCCGCAAGAGTGCCGCTGCCAATAGCAATAAGGCCAGCGCAATCATGGATGTTAACTCAGGGGCCGTAGATACCGTAATGGATAAGCACGGCGTTGATGTTCTCATACATGGTCATACTCACCGGCCGCAGAGGCATCAGCTAATAAACGGTGAGCGTATTGTTCTCGGTGACTGGGAGGCTAATGGATGGGTTCTCCGGATAGATAGCCGTGGTTTTGAGCTGGAATCCTTTCCTATCGTTTAAATATAACAAAATACCTCAATTGTATTGAATCTAGCTGGCTATATGCTGTCGTATGAGTATTATTACGACCTTATTTACATCAACTTTAATGGAAAGGTAATTATGGAAACTGAAAAGTATCGCTCTAACACTATTTCCGGTGGCATTCAAAGTACGGCTCTTAGTCCTGAGGTTAGCAAAGTGCTCCGCAGTACCTACATGCTGTTGGGAACGACTATCGCCTTTAGCGCGCTTATGGCAGGCATATCCATGGCTATTAATGCGCCCTATTTTGGACTGATTACGCTCATACCCTACTTCTTTTGCCTATGGATGACTGAGAAGAATAAAAACAGCTCTAAAGGTCTATTTTGGGTGTTTGCTCTAACGGGTTGGCTGGGCTTCACTCTGGGGCCTATTTTAAATATGTACCTAGCGGTGAAAGGCGCAGAACCCATTATGTTAGCCCTTGGTTCGACGGCCTTAGTGTTTTTTGCGTCATCGGCCTATGTATTAACCACGCGCAAGAATTTGAGTTTCATGACCGGATTTTTAATGGTTGGTATGGTGGTAGCCTTTATAGCCGCAATTGCTAATATGTTTTTGCAAATCCCATTGCTGTCTTTAACCATTAGCGCAGTATTCGCCTTTCTATCCGCTGGTATCATAATGTGGCAGACGAGCGCTATTATTCATGGCGGTGAGCGCAACTACATCTCTGCCACCGTGATGCTGTTTGTAATGATTTATAATCTCTTCCTGAGCCTTCTTAGTATATTTGGTATTATGGGTGATGATTAACCAGCCAGTGTACGTTTTACGCAAAGCCCTGTTTAATAGCAGGGCTTTTTTGATGAGCGACTAGATATATGTCGGACGACAAGAATTATCTTGCTAAATTGCCTCAGTGGACAGCTGAGAGAGCTGTGGCACTTGGCCTAGAACAAGATATCCGGGTCGGCCATGACCACCTAAAGGTGCTGTTGTTGGCAAGGGCTTTCTACAGGGATTATGGTTTTTCCCCCTCAATGAGACCCTTATGTAAAACCGTTGCTGCGGTCTTAGGCGTGGATAAAGGACGTAGTATCTACCTAAATCAATTATTTCCTGGCAGCCCCGCCAAGATCGTAGCCCAGTTGGCTGGGCTACCTCGACCCAAGAACTGTCTATAGGCGCCCTATTTATGAAACGTTTGAGTGATTACCCCTGTGCCGCTACACCTAAAGATGCAGCTAAGCTAACCCACGAACAGCAACGTAGGTTGGCGCCCCAAATACCAGATTGGAAAATCGAGCTTAATGGCGCTGTAGCGCGACTTTGCCGTGTTTATAAGGTAGATAACTTTGTTCAGGCAATGGCTTTTGCCAATCAAATCACTTTGATTGCGGAGGACGGTAATCACCATCCAGCCCTTTTAGTAGAATGGGGTCGTATTAATGTGTCGTGGTGGAGCCATAGCATCGGTGGCCTGCACTTAAATGACTTCGTGATGGCCGCGAAAACTGATGAGATCTACAAATCCTTATGACCGACATATCGACGCCTTCGATTAAATATACCGACAACAATTATCAACAGCAACTAGACGCAAAAGTTAGCGACTTTAGGGCCGCGCTTGCGGTTTTGGTTGGCTGTTCTGTTGAGGTTTATCCTTCAGCGCCGCTGAATTTTCGTATGCGCGCTGAATTTCGTATTTGGCATGAAGATGGGTCTGCTCATTATGCGATGAATAGTCCTGGTGAAAAGCGGCCATACACAATTGATGACTTTCCCTTTGGCGGCACTCTAATTAACAGATTAATGCCGCTGTTATTGCATGCCATCAATGCTAGTCCAGTCCTAAGTAAGAGGTTATTTAGCGCTGAGTTTTTGACCACTACGAGTGATGAAGCTCTCATTACTCTTATCTACCATCGACCATTAGATGAAATCTGGGAGATCGAGGCTCGACGCCTACAGAAGACTCTAGGCATTGATGTTATTGGGCGTAGTCGTAAACAAAAGGTGGTTTTAACGCAGGACTATGTGACTGAAAAATTGAGGGTGCAAGGTAGGGATTATCTGTATCAGCAAGTCGAGTCTGGCTTCACTCAACCCAACGCTAATATTAATGTAAAAATGCTCACATGGGCCAGTGAGTGCTGTAGTGACATTGCCAAGGATACGGACCTACTTGAGCTCTACTGTGGTAATGGCAACTTTACTGCCGTCCTCGCTCAGCATTATCGACAGGTGCTGGCCACAGAGGTTTCCAAAGTGTCCGTGGCGTCTGCGCAAACTAACTTTCAGCAGAATGCCGTCACCAACGTTACTGTGGTGAGACTCTCTAGCGAAGAGATAACCCAGGCTTTAAATGGGGATCGCCTCTTTAGGCGCCTGAAAGAGGTTGATTTGGGTAGTTACGATTTTTCAACTATCTTCGTCGACCCTCCACGCGCTGGATTAGACGATGACACGCTCAAGCTAGTCTCGCAGTTTGAGAGTGTACTTTATATTTCTTGTAATCCAGATACGCTAATGCAGAATTTGTCTGTGTTGGTGAAAACTCACGAAATACGAAAAGTAGCGGTATTTGACCAATTCCCCTGGACCCATCACCTAGAGAGTGGCATTTTGTTACAGCGGCGTCATTAAGTTAGTCGAAGCCTAGTTAATTGCTCAGCACTGGCTTGAACAAACTCAGTGTACTTGCTTTCAATAGCTGTTCTCTCTTGCGTCAATCGGCTCTTTTCTGTCGCATCAAGCGCCAGCCAATCGTCAAGTATAGGAACATGGGAGGTGGCTTCAGCGAGCTGTTGAAACACTGAAAACAAGGTTTCTTCCTCTGGGCTAGCTGTAATCTTTTGACTCAGAAAGCCTATACGCATGGCCGCCTCAGTCTCGGTTAGATTCTTTTGCATAAGCGCTTTAGCAATGATTTGAATCGATTTTCTAGCATCCCTGTCATTGCGTTCACGCTCCACCCCAAGCTCTTTATCAGCCTTCTCTTGGCGTAATTTTTGACCCTTTAACTGCAAACCTAAGTATAATGCGTAGCCAATTAAGGCCATAGTAACAGTCCCGCCAATGATAAGAATGAGTGCTGAAGTCATTATGTCTCACTCTCATCGGCAAGACCGCTTGAGTCGGGTAACTGTGCATTTTGATTGGCGATAGACACCACATTGTCGGGAAGACTTTTCTTGGCCTTAGCGCCTAGCGTCTTCAGCTCTTCAGTACGACGAACAAGATTACCTTTACCACTAACCAACCGCTTGTGTGCAGTATCCCAAGCCTCTTTGCCTTTATCAAGATGCCGGCCAACGTCATCAAGGGCTTCAACATAGCGAACAAATTGGTCGTAAAGAGCCCCGGCCTTGTTAGCAATGACCTGAGCATTTCGGTTCTGGTCTGCATAGCGCCAAAGGTTTTTAATGGTTCTTAACGTCACCATAAGCGTGCTCGGACTGACAAGGATAATACCTCGATCATAAGCGTCACGCATGATTTCAGGGGCCCGATCCAGGGCGACCATAAATGCAGCCTCCACAGGAATAAATATGAGAACAAAATCAAGACTATTAACACCCTCTAAACTCTCGTAATCCTTAACACTTAGCCCCTTAATATGCGCGCCCAGCGAAGATAAATGTTGTTTCAAACACTGCTGTTTGATCTCATCATCATCAGCATGGAAATATCGCTCATAATCAACCAAGCTAACCTTGGCATCGATGATGATATCTCTGCCTTCAGGCAGGTGGATAATGACATCAGGATTTCGTCTCTTGCCATCTTCATCCTTTAAGGCAACCTGAGTGTCATACTCGCGGCCCTTAGTAAGGCCAGAGTCTTCAAGAAGTTTCTCAAGGACAAACTCGCCCCAGTTACCTTGAGCTTTGTTATCACCGCGGAGAGCATTGGCAAGACTTACCGCATCAGCTGAAATTTGTAAGGTTTGTTTTTGCAGTTCACTGATTTGGCCGACAAGTTTATTGCGATCTGCATTTTCCTTGTCATATACGGTCTCAACTTGTTTTCGAAAGTCCCCAATATCGCGCCGTAGCGGACTAAGAGAGACTTCAATCGCTTCTTTGCTTTGCGCGGAAAACTTGGCCTGTTTGTCCTCAAATATCCGGTTTGCTAAGTTTTCAAACTCTTGACTGAGACTTTGCTTGGCATCCTGCAAAAGCTTCAATTGCGCTTCATACTGAGACTGCTGGTTTGAGAGTCTCTCTTCAAGAACCCTGTTCATTGACATTAATTCTGCATTATCAATACCCTCATCTGCGCTCTCCTTTGTGCGCGCAACCACCACGCCCAAGACGAGTCCAGCGATAAGGCCAATCAATGTAGCAAAAACTAAACTGAGACTAATAGAAAATTCCATAACTTTATTGTAACAGTCTACTGTCAATTACATCATTGTTTTGCGACTATAGAGTCCTATTTGTTTATAAAGTAACCGACCCGGCAACTATGTTAGCTCCTTTAATTAATATCAGTCTCTTTCGTCAATTTATCGAGCGTGATCGACTTATTCTCACCCCTAATCATCGGCTGGCGGCGAAGATCAAGGATGCGTGGGCAATCGCTAATCGCGATGAACGAAGGGTTTGGCAAGCACCACGCGTGTTCTCGATTGATCACTGGTTGCGTTTTTGTTGGGATGAACTTCAAGACCAGAATCATCGTTTAGTATCTGGGCTAGGCGTAGTCGGAGCTCAGCAAAGCCGGTATTACTGGGAGCGAGCAATTAAAGCCAATCATCCGGAGCTTAGTGTCAAGTACGCCAAGCTTGCGGGTGATACGTACAGTAGGCTTCAACAATGGAACCTGAATCTTACTGATGTACCAAGCGATTCTCCTGCTGCAGATTACTTGAAACTATGGGCCCAAAGCTTTGATGGATTACTTAGTCGAAATAATTTGGTTACCACCGCGCAAAGCTGGTCCAGCATAACCTCTGGCTATGAATCTGGCGCTTTACCCATTGAAGATGAAATTGTTTTGTATGGCTTTCAATCAATTCCTCCTATACAGACCAACATTATCGCTAGGGCGTCGCGTCAGTGCACGACAGTTAAGACCCCTAATCGCGTGGCACAGATCTCAGTATTAAAAGTATCAACCCCTGCTGATGAAGTCAGACTTGCGGCACAATGGGCGGCGAAACAGCTTAAGATAAATAAGAATGAAAGAATTGGCATTATTATTCCTGATCTTAAGGACAACTTAGCGTCGGTTGCTCGAGTGATTGGCGAAGCTTTTCAGACTGAGAAAATTAACCCGGCAGTTAACATTTCTGCGGGAATTTCTCTCTCTGCAACAGCGATGGTGAGTCAGGCCTTGGACTTAATCGGGATGTTGCGACAGCAGTGCACATTGGATGCTTGGATAAGCATGCTTTACAGCCCACTTTTATTATTTGATAGGCTGCCCATCTCATTTCGAGTTGATGCTGAAATAAGGCTGCGGGAGGCTGGTCAGTTTACCTATGACTTACGCGACTTTCTCAATGTAGTGATGCCCAATTCGTCAGAAGACAATAGTGAGCATACCAACCTTATACTACGACCATTGATCATGGCACGGGACTCACGCGTGTTTTCCGAAGACACTCATCAAGACTTCTCGAGTTGGGCCAAGATTTTTAAATCTGTTCTAAATGATCTTGGCTGGCCAGGGAACAGAACCTTAGACAGCGTGGAATATCAACAGAGAGAGCATTGGGATCGATTATTGGAAGCATTCAGTGAGCTTGATAATTTATCGATTCAGGTGGGCTTTAACAGCGCCCTAAAACAATTAAGGCAACTTGCTCATGATTCAGTATTCCATCCGCAGACGGCAGATGCGCCACTGCAAGTCCTTGGCCTATTAGAAGGTGATGGACTGCGATTTGATCAGCTCTGGATCACTGGAATGCATAGCCAAAACTTCCCTGCCTCAGTATCCATAAATCCACTTCTTCCAGCGAGTTTCCAGCGTCTTCACGAAATGCCCCATAGCCTGCCAGAGCGAGAGCTAGAAATAGCTCAATCTCTCTTGCAGGGATTTAAAAACAACTCGGGTAGGCTATTGCTAAGTTATCCGGAATTTAAGGGTGAAGAGCAGCTGGACCCGAGTCCGCTTCTGAGGCCTGATCCGCACATAAATAGCCAAGTGGTTATTGCGGATGACGAGCAGTATCCACAGTGGTTACGTCAGGCACATCAGTACGAGATATTTAAGGATAGTGCGGCGCCTTATGACAGCCATAAGGAGACTATAAGAACTGGAAGTACGCTGTTAAAAAACCAGTCGCTCTGCCCTTTTAACGCCTTTGCCGTGCATCGATTAAAGGCTGAGCCTCTGAAGGAACCCAGTCAGGGACTCTCTGCTAAGGATCGGGGATCATTGTTACATGATGTTTTGTATCGTCTTTGGCGTCAGTGGGACAGCTCTGCTGCCCTAAACGAATTGACGGCCACTGCAGTCCTGGATGTCTTGTCCAAAACCATCAGTGATACCTTGAATGAACTAGCACCTCGTTACCCCATTCTTGCGGGCAACCGTTATCGGGGGATTGAACACAACAGGCTTGAAAAACTATTATCTGCGTGGCTAGAGCTAGAAAAACAGCGCCCCCCCTTCTCGGTTGTCGATCTGGAATGCAACAAACGCATCCACTTTGGGGACCTAGAAATATCCCTAAAGCTAGACCGTATTGACTCGGTAAATGGAAACTTAGTGGTTATTGACTACAAATCAGGGGAAGTAACTGCATCACATTGGGATGGTGATAGGCCCAAGGACCCGCAACTACCTCTTTATGTCTTAGCGAGTGAACCCCATGCCAATGGCTGTGCCTTCGCTCAAGTTAAAGCGGGCAAGATCAAATTTACTGGCGTCAGTGCTAACGATTTGATACCGGAGGTAAAGCCTTTGGAGACCTGGGATATCCAAGTGGCCCAGTGGGAACATGCCATTGGAGTGCTGGCCGAGGAGTTCACCTGTGGCGTCGCGCAGGTTGAAGTGTTCGATTCAGGCAGTTTTCAGTTTCAAAGTTACCTATTACCGTTAAATCGCTGGCATGAAGAATCGGATATCAACACTGAATTGTTAACCAAGAGCACCCAATGAGCACAGTTAGCGACCAGGCCCAGCGGAGCCAAGCTCTTAACACTGAGAGAAGTTTTATCGTTTCTGCCCCCGCCGGATCAGGCAAGACGGGCCTTATTACCCAGAGAGTCCTGCGGTTATTGTGCACTGTCGACAACCCTGAAGAAATTCTGAGTATCACTTTCACTCGCAAAGCCGCGGCAGAAATGGCTAATAGGGTTCATAGTGCTCTTCAGCTTGCCGCTTACCAGCCACGACCCGATGATGAGTATCAAGCCCAGACCTGGGACCTGGCCAGGCTTGCGGTTACCCGAGACAAGGAACTTGGCTGGAATCTACTGGCACTACCAGGCCGTCTCCGCATTCAAACTATTGACGGATTTTGCCGTTATATCGCTAGTCAGTTCGCATTAGAAACGGATTTAGGTGATCTATCGGAGCCCAGTGAACATCCACAAGTTCACTATGCTGCAGCGGCCCGATCATTATTGGAAAAGCTAGAGGGAGACGATACTACCGCACAATGCTTAGAAGTCCTCCTTACCCATACAGGTAATGATCTATCAAGGTGTGAGACCTTGCTCTCGGAGATACTCTACAAAAGAGAGCAATGGCTGCCTTTGATCTATGACGCAGCAGGTAATCAGGTCTATTTCAAAGAGGTGATCGAAGGCATAGTGACGGAAACGCTGTTTGAGCTAAGCGACGCCCTCATGCCCATTGCCGGTGAGTTAATTAACCTCGTTAATTTTGCAGCGAGCCATCTACCCTCAGACAAAAACTTAGCTTTACAGGGACTGGTGGGTGTTGCTGATTTTCCTGATGATGATCTAACGGGTGTAGCGAACTGGAAAACCATTCTTCATATGTTGGTCACCCAAAAAGGTGAGTTCCGGAAGTCAGTGACAAAAAATGATGGTTTTCCTAGCGAAGAAAAGGCTGCTAAAGCACGGATGAAAGAGCTGCTCGAGTGGTGTTCTGAGCAACGGGGGCTTGTTGATTCAATAGCGAATGTATTGCATTTGCCGGATGCTGAGATTAGCCGAACGCAACAGGCACTGCTGGATGCCCTAGGATTTTTGTTACCGAAGCTTGCCGCCGAGTTAAATATACAGTTTAGGCTACACGATCTATGTGATTACTCTACGATTACCCTTTCAGCGCTTCAGGCGCTGGAGCCTTCTCCTGAAGACGCGGGAATATCAGATATAACGCTAAGAATGGACTACCAACTGCGGCATATACTGGTTGACGAGTTTCAAGATACATCACAGACTCAAATAAGACTGATAAAAGCTCTTATCAGTGGCTGGGAGCCCGACGATGGGCGAAGTTTGTTCTTGGTTGGGGATGCAATGCAGTCGCTATACAGCTTTAGGAACGCCAATGTTGGCCTGTTCATCAATAGTCAACGACATCCTATTGGCTCAGTAAGCTGTATTCCATTGGTTTTAACGACTAATTTTCGTTCTAATAAGGGTGTGGTTGACTGGGTCAACACAGTTTTTCAAGATGCCTTTCCAGCGCGCCCCGACGTTAGTCGTGGGGCTATCCCTTACTCTCCATCGATTGCCTTTAAAGGACATGAAGTTGTCCCCGCCGTTAGTTTTCAAGGATTCTCGGGGTCGGGTTATGAAAATGCAGAAGCAGACCAGATCGCTCTTAAATGCCGAGAAATAACCGATAATCACTCCGATCAGTCGGTCGCTATTTTAGTGCGAGGCAGAAGCCACCTTCGAGCTATTATTCCTGCTTTTCGACAGATGGGCCTCAACTGGCAGGCCCACGACATTATGCCTTTAGCGAGCAGAATGCCAGTTGTAGACTTAATGTCCGTGACCCGCGCCCTTCTGTCTCCAGCAGATCGTATCGCCTGGCTATCACTCCTTAGAGCGCCATTTTGCGGTTTGGGGATGAGCGATTTACTTGTGTTAACAAATAGTACTCAAAGTAATGTTTATCGTGGGGACCCCATTATTGAGCAATTACGCACAATAATATCTTTAGATAGCTTTTATGAGCTATCGGACTATGGTCAGGCTAGTCTGAAACGAATTGTCCCTGTCTTAATGAACGCATGGGATAACCGAGGTCGTAATAATTTTCGCAGCGCTTTAGAGCACGTGTGGCAAAAACTCGGAGGGCCTGCATCACTCTCAGGGGATGCTGATCTAAGTGATGTTCGTCGGTATCTGGATTTAGTGGAAAAATGGCAGATGGCCGGGGCCATCAATGATTGGCCCAACTTTCAATTGGCAGTAGATAAGCTATATGCCGAACCATCGCCGGCGATGACGAACCCCGAACAGCAACAAAACGTCATCCAGGTAATGACCATTCACAAGTCTAAAGGGTTAGAGTTTGATCATGTCTTTTTACCTGGCCTCACTAGACGTTCAGCATCTGACAAAAAGCCCCTTTTACGATGGCAAGAGCATATCGACTCTGACAGTCGATCAACACTTGTTATGGCTCCTCTGGGCGCCTACGATGAAGAAGATGACCCAGTCTATAGTTATTTGAAGCACGAATCGGCAGTGAAATCACGATTAGAAAACACGCGAGTCCTTTATGTGGCCTCTACCCGTGCGATCAGACGTTTGTACTTATTTGCCGAATTGAAGTCGGCGAAAAACGGTGTGTGGGATGCCCCTTCAAAAAACACGCTTTTAGCGCCGATTTGGTTGTCGATTAAGCAGGGTATTAATGCCGATCTATACCGGGTGATGGACACTAGTGTTGAAAATAATCTGTCCCATAGCCAACAACGAGGGGCTAAACTGGAGCATATTCGACGGTTACCAGCCAACTACGAAATACCGCCTGCTTTTAGTGGAGCAATTGAAACCGGCGTCAACGAAACCGCGCCAGTGTCAACGAACGGCCCAGACGCCAAATTAAGCCGACGAGCTCGCCACCTTGGTACTGTGATGCATCGTACGTTAAAGCAGCTTGCGAACGATGGCGTGCAGGCATGGCCAGAAAGCCGACTCTCGCGTTTATCTTCTAGCTGGTCTGCGCAGCTAAAGGAGCTGGGTATTATTGTTGGCAAAGGTGAATTAGACGAGCTTTACGGAGCATTGCAAACGATGCTCAAAGACCCGAAAGGCCAATGGATTTTGGGCGCGCACGAGCAGGCCCAGTGTGAGATTGCGCTGGGATACTATCGAATAGATAGTCATGAAGCTGGCACCTCAGTCATTGACCGCACCTTTGTTAGCGAGGGTACTCGATGGATAGTCGATTATAAATTTACGGCTCCAAACGAGGGCGAAACAGTCGAAGCGTTTGAAATACGCCAGATTAGCAGTTACCGAAAGCAGCTATCTCATTACGTAAGCCTCTATAGAGATTTAGGGCCAGAACCGGTGAGTAGCGCTCTTTATTTTCCTAAGATAGGGTTGTTTAGTAAGGTATCTGCGGATTAACCTTCAAAACTGCTTGTTTTTCAGTACAATAACGCCCCTTTAGCAAACCATTGTCATCAGGAAATCCAAAATGGATCCGAAAGCTGTAGAAAATATTAATATTGAGTTACCTGAAATACTGATTACGCCGTCTCAATTAAAGCGTGAAATTCCTATTTCCGAAAAAGCTCGTGAGACCATTTCGAGCGGCCGCAAAGCGATCGAGAACATATTAACGCGCAAAGATCATCGTATCGTAGTCGTGGTTGGACCTTGCTCAATTCATGATATTAAAGCAGCCCATGATTATGCTGGAAAACTGAAAGAGCTTGCCGACAAAGTCAGCGACACTCTTCTGATCGTTATGCGTGTCTATTTTGAGAAACCACGGACCACTACTGGATGGAAGGGTTTAATTAACGATCCTTTCATGAATGACTCGTTCAAGATCACCGACGGACTGCACATCGGACGGCAGTTACTTCACGATGTGTTAGAAATCGGATTACCCACTGCGACTGAGGCACTTGACCCAATCTCGCCACAGTACATGCAAGATCTTATTGCCTGGTCCGCAATTGGCGCTCGGACCACCGAATCGCAGACTCATCGTGAGATGGCTTCAGGGCTTTCCTCCTCTGTCGGCTTTAAAAATGGTACTGATGGCAGTCTTACGGTCGCGATCAATGCCCTACAATCAGTTGCCAGTCCTCACCGGTTTCTCGGTATTAACTCAGATGGAAAAGTTTCGGTTATTACCACTAAGGGCAACCCTCACGCTCACGTTGTTTTACGGGGCGGTAATGGCAAACCAAATTACGATTCTGTGAGCGTAGCCATCTGTGAACAAGAGTTAAACGCTGCGGGCATAACCCCTAATATTATGGTCGATTGCAGTCATGCAAATTCCAACAAAGATCATAATTTACAACCTCTTGTGCTAGATAATGTTGCCAATCAAATCGTCGAGGGCAATACCTCAATTGTCGGCGCTATGATCGAGAGTCACTTAAACGCAGGAAGTCAGAAACTGTTAAGTAACCCGGATGATATGGCATATGGAGTATCAGTAACTGACGCCTGTATCGATTGGGACACTACTGAGGCCAGCCTTTTAACCATGGCAGAAAAATTACGAGATGTACTCAAAAGCAGATAACTCAGCAAGTCTCATTTTTTAGTTGCTGGGGCTGATCATTTGATCTAGCATATTATCTGTTGTGTTCGCCTCTAAAACAGGATGTTTTACTTACTATGCCTCGATTGATTTTACTTCTCGCTGTTATTGGAGGCCTCTGGTATTGGTGGTCTGTGGTAAAAGGCCTGCCTGCCGAAAAGCGTCGTTCATTCTTGTGGCGTACAACATTTTGGGTGGTTTTAACCCTTTCAATAATATTAGTTGCCTCCGGCCGTATGCACTGGGTAGGAGCTGGTATTGCTGCGCTAATACCATTATCCAAAGCCGTTCTAGGCATGAGTCTAAGGGTGCTTCCTTTTTTGCGCATTCTCAGTCGCTTTAAAAGCAGTCCCTCTCAATTCAGAACTAAATCACTACTGGTTACGGTTAATTTTGCAACTAAGCAAATGAGTGGCGAGGTGCTGGCCGGCGAATATACGGGCAAAACTCTGTCAGAACTAACAACGGATGACATGGAGCTATTGTCAGCTAGCTTTAGGGCTAATGATCGGGAGTCCTTTGTCTTGCTGCAAGCCTATAGGTTGCGCAATGGCGATAGCGCCCATGAGTCATCAGGAGAATATCAGTCAAGTGGCTATTCAGATTTATCAACTAAGGAGTCCTATAAGATCCTTGGTCTAGAAGTTAATGCCTCAAAAGAAGATATAACCAAGGCGCATAAACGCTTAATTCAAAGACTACATCCCGATCGTGGAGGCAGTGATTATTTAGCAGCAAAAATCAATGCGGCGAAAGATAAACTTGGCTAATCGTTAAGATCGCAAAATGTAGTGAATGTATCTTCCCAGCCATTTGTATGGCTCCAACATTGAATATTTGAGCTCCATATCAATCACAGCTGCATCATCCAAATGCCCCCCTATGAGGTTAGTAACATAGTCATGAAATACTCTGATTCCTGACGAATGCTCCACCTTAATAGATAACTGCCCTATCCACTGGTCGATCAATTCGGGTTTCAAGGGGTTATGTGGCGTTAGGCTGCGGGGATCTGCACTAAACGGGCCCTTTAGCACATTGAAGTTTCCGCGAATTAGATTGCGATATACCAATCCATTATGGTTATAAAACGTGATAGACATACGGCCATTTCTCGCCATAAGGACGCTTAGCGAGTTAAGCAGTAGCTGAGGTTTTGCAAGCCATTCAATCAATGCATGGCAGATTATCAAATCAAAAGTACCTAGCCTATTTTTTAGTAAGTCTTGATACGGACATTGGTGCCAAATAATATCGTCCCTAACCGATTCTTGTTCGGCCAGTTTTTGAGCAGAAGCAAGCATGTTCTGCGATAAATCGTTGTAAACGACCTTATGACCTAGGGCTGCTAGTTTGACACTCAGTTGACCCAAGCCCCCGCCTATATCTATTATTCGCAGAGGTTTGCCACTTAGAATCTGAGGCATACTCGCCACGAGGTCTCGCCAAACAACCGCTAACCTGATTTCACCCTTAAGCCCCCCGTACACTTTGCGCGCGAACTTCTCCGCTAGATCATCAAAATTCCTATCACCATGATTGTAATCTGACATTTTGAAGTCTTTTTTAGAGAATTGTGTGTATTAAAGCAAAAAGCCAAGAAGGGTTATATAGCGTGGTAGGCTTTTGCACACTACAATGGAGGACCAAACTTCAAGGCACCCAAAATAGTGAATCACTCCCCTACTGTTGAACTGGCTATGCAACTCGTCGCACAACCTTCCGTTACGCCTAAAGATGCTGGTTGCCAAGCTATGATGACAGCGCGGTTAAAGGATTGTGGCTTTAGTATTGAAAATCTTCGATTTGGTGATGTTGATAATTTTTGGGCGATCCATGGAACCTCAGGGCCTATTTTTTGTTTCGCAGGTCATACAGACGTAGTGCCTGCAGGTCCCGTTGAGAGCTGGTCGCATCCCCCTTTTACGCCTACCATAGTAGAGGGTCAGCTATATGGTCGAGGTTCAGCTGACATGAAGGGCTCTCTCGCAGCTATGGTGGTTGCGGCAGAGGAGTTTGTGTCCGAATTCCCGAAGCATCAGGGCCGTCTAGCATTTTTAATCACCAGTGACGAGGAAGGTATTGCAGTCAACGGTACGGTCAAGGTGGTTGACTGGCTACAACAGCAAGGAATCACTCCTGAGTGGTGCTTGGTTGGAGAGCCATCTAGCTCCACTCAATGTGGTGACACCATTAAAAATGGCCGCCGTGGCTCACTGGGTTGCCGGCTAACCGTTAAAGGTACTCAAGGGCATGTCGCGTATCCGCATTTGGCCGCTAACCCCATTCACCTCGGTATGCCTGCACTTGAGGAATTAACCCGCGAGATATGGGACCAAGGTAACGCCTTCTTCCCTGCAACATCGTTTCAGGTGTCCAATTTTAACGCAGGGACCGGTGCTACCAATGTGATACCTGGAACCGTTGAGGTATTGTTTAACTTTCGGTTTTCGACCGAAGTAACAGACTTACAGCTGATGGATCGAGCTGAAGCGATACTTAACAAACACCAATTGGACTACGAGGCAGAATGGAATTTGAGCGGTCAACCTTTTATAACTGAAAGAGGCGACTTAGTTCAGGCAGCTATTAACTGCATAGCGAAGACTACTGGATTAGAGGCTGAGCTATCAACGGCTGGAGGAACCTCTGATGGAAGGTTTATCGCACCAATAGGAACTCAGGTTGTAGAATTAGGCCCTGTTAACCAAAGTATCCATCGCGTCGATGAAAACGTATCTATTGATGACCTAAATACGTTGACCAAAATCTATAAAAATATTCTTCACGAACTACTTATCTAAGTATTGTTGTCCCTAAGATACCTCTTTAAAGGAATCGACCAATCATGAGCTTTTACGTCGGATTCTTGTATATCTCAACTGTACTCATATGGGGTTCTACTTGGTTGGCTATTACCTATCAACTTGGTTCAGTAGATCCCATTGTCTCAGTCATCTATCGCATGCTGCTATCCTCGGCTCTATTATTTATAGTGTGCTACTTTAGAGGCATCTCTCTTCGTGTAAGCTCTCGAAATCACACCTTTTTAATCGTCCAAGGCGTGAGTTTATTTGGGCTTAATTATTGGATTATCTATATGGCTGAGAGCTACTTAGCCAGTGGTATTATCGCGGCTATATTCTCACTGATAGTACTCTTCAATATTATCAACAGCAGAATCTTCTTAAAGCGTCCAACCAGCGCATATATCGTACTAGGTGGATTTGTAGGACTATCAGGGATCTGTTTACTATTTTATCCTGAATTAACAAGCGCTGGTTCAGAGGATGGTGCCATCATCGGCTTTGCGCTGGGTTTAACGGCTGTTTTCATTGCTTCTTTGGGCAACATGGCGGCAACGCGCAATGGGCTGACAGGGCTCTCAGTGTGGTCTATTAACGCCTGGGGAACGCTCTACGGCGCTATTGCCCTAGTCGTTATAGCGCTCTTTACTGGAGCCGAATTTACCTACGAATATAGTCTTTCCTATACAGTTTCACTGGTTTATCTATCAATTTTCGGCACTATCCTTGCCTTTGGTGCCTATCTAAAGCTGATGATTTTAATCGGACCAGAGAAGGCCGGGTATGGCGCCCTTCTAATACCTTTCGTGGCAATCATCCTATCAACGTTATTTGAAAGCTATCAGTGGACTCCAATGGCTCTTGCTGGATTCGTACTGGCCGGACTCGGAAATTATTTGGTCATGTCGAGAAAGAATTAGTTGGGTAACCTGTTAAGCGCAAAAACATCAAAGCGAGTGCTCCTGCCCGTTAGCGAATAGCTAGGAGTTAGGTTTCCTAAAGCTTCAGCTGATACTGAGCGTTTAACTACGACTCTATATTTTGCGTGATCAAGGGCTAGTGAAAGTAAATCTGCACTATCATCATCTGACCCAACTATAGAATGAAAGACCTGCATTTCCTTCTTAACTTTGGCTGACTTCTTTCTTTCAGGGAACATTGGGTCTATATAGACAATATCAGGCCGATCTTCTGGGCTAAGTGATTCTAAAAATTCTTTCGAATCCTGCCCCACTAAACTTATCCGCTCAATAATGGATCCTAGAGCCGTATCGGTCGTTGCTGCCTCTCGCGCTCGCTCCAAACCGTCTCTCAATAAGCTATGCACCAATTTATTACGCTCTATCAGTGTCATTGAACAACCTAGAGAGGCCAATACAAAGCCATCAACGCCTAAGCCTGCGGTAAGGTCGATGACGGATGGCATAAAGCGACCTGATACTCCGATCGCTTTTGCAATCGCCTGACCATTGCCGCCGCCGTGCTTCCTGCGGTGAGCATGGGCAGCGCTGCTAAAATCGCAACGAATAGCACCATGAAGTTTCGCGTTAGTAGGTAATAGGGATATCCCTTGATAGTCCACGACAAGTTCATAGTCGAACATTCCTTGCTTTGCTTCAAGGCTTAGACCCGCACTAAGGATGGGATAATCTAGCGCTTGCGCTAATTCATCCGCTTGATTGGATAGCTGGGCATTTTTACAGTTAATAACAATAGTCGACATGTCGCTATTTAACCATACAATAGAGTCTTCGAGGATTAGGAACCATCAATATGAAGCTTATTTTTGTAGCCTTTGCTATTAGCCTACTTTTATCCTGCTCTGATTACGAGATTACACTCAACGATCAGCCGATACTGCTAAGAAAGCCGGTGCCAGAAGATGTTACCGTTTTCGATTCAGGCCTATCGCGATGCCTGTCAGAAACATTAAAGATGCAAAGTCATACCGATATAAGCGGTCTTAGTACGCTGGATTGCAGCTTTGCCGGTATTAAAACCCTAGATGGTTTGGAACAATTTCAAGGTTTGGTGAGGGTCAAGCTCAATGACAACGAGCTCTCTGATATTGGGCCATTGCTTTCGCTAGGGCAACTAGCTATAGCTAACGTGGAAAACAACAATAACATCCCATGCGAGCAGCTCCAGGTACTACAGGGCTATATTGGTGAGGGGCTCACCCACTCGCAAGACTGCAAGCTCTAGGTTTGAGATTAATTTTCTAGCTAAGGCTTAAGATTATGCCCTAAAAGTTACTCACAATATCTGTGGATAACTTTGTGGATTAACCGTGTTCCAGAACGTTTAGCGCCCAATTAGTCACGCCTTTTGTTAAATTGATCACTTTTTAACCAGCATAAAAAAATGTTATAAATCAGATACTTAAGTATAGTGGCGCCAGAAATCAATGACTTACAGAGCATAGCTCATATAAACTTTAGATTATCAGCCTATCTGTGGAAAAAATTCAGTTAACGATAAAAAAAACAGCTTAAACCTAAAATAAAACTTGCTCTTCTCTAGGCTATGATCTACGTCGATTCCGTCACACTTTTCTCCTAGCTCAACGCTAGTTTTCGAGCTCGATCCAAGCACTTCCTGCCTCCTGGCTGGCAAACTTAAGTGGATCTCTGACAGCGAGTGAATCACCAATCGCAACCTTAACTTTATCTATATGATTGTTTTTTTCGCTGATATGCCCTATTAAAATAACCTTAAGATTACTTTGATCTATATTCTTCAAAAAGCCGCTCAGTTGATCGTTACTTAAATGCCCAAACCTTCCACCTACCCTCTCTTTCAAAAAGCTGGGATAAGGGCCTGTGTTTAGCATGTCCTGATCATAATTAGCTTCCAGCAACAATCCATGGCAATACGAGTACTGAGATTCGACAAAGGGCGTTGAATGCCCGATATCAGTTAGTATTCCAAGTTTAAGGCTTTGAGCCTCAAAGACATACTGAACAGGTTCACGCGCATCATGCGGTACCGGCACCGGAATAACCCGAAGGTCACCAATAGCAAAAGGGGTGTGGCTGTCAATAATATTGAAATTAACACTACCAAAATCGATATCTCTGGACTTTAGGCAGCCAGACGTAAGATAGACAGGTATTGAGAACTTGCGCGCTAGTGGCACCACACCCTTCCAATGATCGCTATGCTCATGGGTGACCAATATAGCACTTAGGTCCTCCGGGGTTTTACCCAGGGCTAATAGCCGTTTACAGATGTCCTTTACGCCAAAGCCGCAATCAACCATAACACAGGTATCTTGCGACTCTACGAGAGTAGAATTCCCTTTGCTACCGCTGCCTAAGGAGGCAAATTTCACTAGCGTTCAGACCTCAAGAAAGATTACTTCGTACTATGGTAAGTAGTTTTAAAGCCTCAACTCTGGTTAAGCTATTGCCCTTCGCATCCACGACACGGACCTCTGTGTCAGAACCAACCGTCTGGACGAGAATCTGATAATTTACCTCTATAATATCCTGCTCTTTACCGCCGCCGAATATTCGTCCAAAGAAGCCAACCTCTTCGGAGCTAGCCTCTGTATAATTAACAAAAAGTTCGCCTTGGCTCCGATTTTTGTCGATTGTTGTAAACCCACCTCGCTCTGCAGAGTACACAAGTGAAGCCCACGAGCGATCAAATCCCAGTTTCATTCGAATATAAGGATCTGCAACTTTTGGCGATAGAATATCAACCTTTGCTGAACCTCCGATATCTTGTGCAAGCAGTGAAACACTGGCGAAATTAGACTCTTCAGCCAACTCATTAGCCACTAAAGTCATCATATCGAGCTCTCGCTGATCGCTATCAGAGGTGGTAGGCCATCGTCCTGACTCTTCCTCGCCTCTGGCAACCTGGTTATGTGTCGCCGATATCTCTGTGCTGTCTATTTGAACGCCTGGCGTTATGTTAAAGCGAAATCGATGTGAATTTTCTTCATCGGAGTTAAACGTCACCCAAACAGTCTCTATCAGCCCCGAGGACCCCTCAGCCCGAGCCGAAGGTACACCACTGCGGTTTAAAACACTACGTAGCCGGGGCCACAACTCTCCTGGAGCAATATTAATTAATATCCATCGTCGCTCATCAAAGCTCTGAATTTTGACTAATTGCTCAAATGTATTCACCGAAGCGGCCTGCGGCCGTGGGACTTCGTAGGAGCTTAGCTGTCCAGAATCAATCTCAATTTGTGGTATCGGGTAGGCCTGCCCTAAGCCCGCACTATCCATTTCAGCTGGAACCACTGTCGGCGCTGTTTCCTCGGAGAGGAGATAGTCCTCACTGCGATCCCTAAGCCCCAGCCAACCGCAGCTGGTGAGACTGAAAATAAAGATAAAGATGATAGCGTTAGAGATTGTTTTACTCATCAAAGAAAGCCTTCTTAATTGCGCAGGTAGTTGCGCGTATATTATTTAGTGATACCAGCGGCGCTAAGCGCAGCAACGACAGTATCTTGATATGCTGCACTCAGTGTTGTCATAGGTAGCCGTAGTGCGTTTTCCATAAAACCCATCTTGTACACTGCCCATTTCACAGGAATGGGATTAGCCTCCAAGAAAAGTGCAGAATGTAAGGCAACTAAACTCATATCTATCGTAGCTGCGTTCTTGCTGTCGCCGGCTATCGCGGCCGCACACATCTCCGACATCAACCTGGGGGCAACGTTCGCAGTGACAGAGATATCTCCATGACCACCCATTCCCATCAGCTCTCGAGCAGTGGCATCATCACCGGAATAAACCGCAAAAGAATCACCGCAGCCGGCCTTCAAAACGCCCACTCTACTTAAGTCACCGGTCGCTTCTTTAACCCCTACGATATTTACCAGTTTACTCAGACGGATTATTGTCTCTGGCAGCATATCGCAAGCAGTTCTTCCCGGGACGTTGTAAAGTATCTGATCGATGTCCACAGCTTCCGAAATTGCCTTGTAGTGCAGATAAAGCCCCTCTTGAGTCGGCCTATTATAGTAGGGCGTAACTAACAGACAGGCGTCTGCACCGGCCTCTTTGGCAGCCTGTGTCAGTATAATTGCCTCAGCCGTTGAATTTGCTCCGGTTCCTGCAATGACAGGTATACGTCCCGCTACTTGATCTACAACAACCTTAATGACCTGCTGATGCTCTGCAACATTTAACGTGGCGGACTCGCCTGTGGTTCCTACCGCTACAATGCCATTGGTTCCTTGCTCAACATGCCACTCCACAAGGCCTTTCAGCGAAGACCAATCGACATCTAGAGAGCCGGCGTGCATAGGCGTGACCAATGCAACAATACTTCCAGTAATCATTTGGTTCTCCTGCGGAACGACGTAACAAGGGCGCTTATGGTACTGAGCCTATGGGTCGGGTACAAGTAAAACCCGAAGAATGAAAATACTTTCAGGTTCATTTGCTTTTGCCCGGTAAGTTATACAAATCTGACTCACCTTCAGGTCGGTTTTTAAATCGTCGATGCGCCCAGAGATATTGATCCGGCTGAAGTAAGATGAATTTTTCGATGATTTGATTGATACGTGTTGCATTGACAAGATCATCTCCTGCCGGGAACTCCTCTAGCGGCGGGTATATAGTCACTTGATACCCCTCACTACCTGTTAGTCTCACATGACTAACAGGAACAACTGCAGCCCCCGTCATTTTAGCAAACCGAGCCGTACCATAAACCGTAGCTGCCTTAATGCCAAAGAATGGAGCAAATAGGCCCTGGACTAAGCCGTAGTCCTGATCTGGGCCATACCAAACCGTTCGGCCTTTCTTGAGGGCTTTCATTGTGCCTCTCACATCTCTGCGCTCATAAAGGACCGTCTTGCCTTCGCCTTTGGATGCCCGACCTCGTACTTGAATAAAGTCGTAAACCGGATTGCCATGGGCACGGTACATACCGTCCATTTGCGCGGCCATTGAGATAGCCCCGCCACCGATCTCCAAAGTTGTGTAGTGAATACCCAGTAGTATTATGCCTTGGCCTGGGTTAACGGAGTCCAAATGCTCAAGCCCATCGTACTTTATTAACTTGGCCAAACGACGCTTTGACCACCACCACGCCATCCCGGTTTCCATGATCGCGATACCCATGCTAATAAAGTTATCTCTAAGCATTTTTTGTTTTTCAGCAATCGTTTTGTCTGGGAAGCATATTTCGATATTGCATTTAGCAATATGCTTACGCTTACTAGAAAATGAATGAACAGTAAGGCCTAGCACCTTACCCATCATCAGTAAGATAGGAAAGGGAAAAATGGTCATAAACCGCCAGAATCCGAAGGCCAGCCAGATTGGCCAATACTTTGGATACAATAATTCAAACCGAAATTTCGCGGCCTTGGACTCGTTAGAATTCAAAATGTCTGTACCTTAAACGAGGTGCGCAATGTCCACCTCAGGATTTACATCTGCTTCATAATCGATACCGGGAATATCAAAGCCGAAAAGAGCCAAGAATTCATGCTTGTACCCAGCAAAATCGGTTAACTGTCTAAGATTATCAGTGGAAATTTTTGCCCAAGATTGAGCTACAGCGGCCTGTATTTCTGGCCGCAGTTCAAGTTCATCCATCCTGAGCCTGCCCTCCTCATCAAATCGAGGTGCCTGTGTGTACAGTCCTTCAGTGAAGAGGCGATAAAGCTGCTCGATACAGCCCTCGTGGCTACCGTCAGCTTTCATTTCACGAAATAACATCGCTAAATAGAGCGGCATTATTGGGATAGCTGAGCTTGACTGCGTAACCACAGCCTTTAACACCGATACACGAGCATCTCCGCCGCTTTTAGCTAAAGCTTCTCTAATGGAAATTACCTTAGTATCAAGATCTTTCTTCGCCTGGCCAATCGTGCCATCCCAATAAAGATCCCAAGTCATTTTCTCGCCAATATAAGTAAAGGCCGTCGTTTTGGCCCCTTTGGCAAGAACTCCAGCTTTGCCTAGGGCCTCCAGCCACATCTGCCAGTCCTCGCCCCCCATGACTGCTACTGTATCTTCAATCTCTTGCTCACTAGCAGCTTCAAGACTAAATTCCTGAATGGTTTCCTTATCAGTATTGATACCACGCATACTTATGTTTTTACCAACTGGCTTCAATGTGGAGTTAAACACCTCTCCTGTTTTAGGATGCTGACGCCGCGGTGCAGCTAGGCTATAAATGACTAAGTCAACCTGACCAAGATCTGCCTTGATAGTGTCAATGGCTCGCTGCTTCACCTCGTCGGAGAAGGCATCACCGTTGATACTCTTAGCATAGATACCGCCGGCATCAGCATGCTTATGGAATGCCGCACTGTTATACCAACCAGCAGTCCCAGGCTTGCGCTCGGTTCCCGGCTTTTCAAAAAACACACCTAGTGTCGCAGCGCCACAACCAAAAGCGGCCGTAATGCGAGCAGATAGCCCATATCCTGTTGAACTACCAATCACAAGCACTCGTTTTGGACCCTCAATCGGCTCCTGGCGCTTAATATAGTTAATTTGCTCTACAACGTTATTTTCGCAACCGACGGGATGGCTGGTAATACACATGAATCCTCTTACACGAGGCTTAATAATCATTCAATATCTCTCCATCTGAAGGGGTTATACCTTATGACACCAATGATACCCTAATGCCCCCCTATCCCGTAAGATTAGAATAAAATTATACATAAATGATCAGCTTTTAATCTCTGCCCGTAAGCTATCGTAGCAGTAATATCTCTTCATCCGATTGTATCCGTGTGTCGTGGCCCTAGAATCACTACAATGGCGCATGAAGCGTAATGGGCACAAGCCAATAAAGCGCGAAGAGAGTGTTAACAACACAATGAGAACAGCATAGCCATGACTAAATCTGACAAACTATCCTACCCATTTTTAAGGTCTAGCTTTTTACAGGCTCTAGAGGAAAGTGGGAGCGTTTCAACAGATACCGGTTGGACACCTATACATTTAGAGTTGGAAGAGCAAAGCGGCCATTTTTTTATGCCGCTGTATCTAAAAGAGCACTCGATGGGCGAGTATGTTTTTGATCACGCTTGGGCCAATGCATACCACCAGAATGGTCTTGAGTATTACCCCAAACTCGTGACCGCCGTACCCTTCACTCCGTCTACTGGCACCAGAGTGAGAAGTCATAGTCAACTAGGCAAGCAGCAGTGCATTCATTTTTTGGATGAGGTCATAGAACTAGCCAACGATGTGGAAGCTTCAAGCTGGCACTTGCTGTTCCCTAGCCCAGAAGAACTAGCTCTATTTGATGACCCCCGACTGCTTAAGCGCAGTGGCGTTCAATATCATTGGTTCAACAGGGGGTATGATAATTTTGATGCGTTCTTAAGCTCCATGACCTCTCGAAAGCGAAAAATGATACGTAAAGAGAGATCCGAGGTTGTCAAACAAGAGATCACCATTGAAGTCCTTGTTAGGGACGAAATAACAGCCGATATTTGGAGCCTGTTTTATCGTTTGTATGAGCGTACCTACGCTAAGCGAAATGGCACTAAAGGCTATCTTACTCAGGGGTTTTTCATGCAAATAGCTGCGACTATGCCCGAGCAAATAGCGATGGCAGTTGCCACTAAGGAGAACCAGCCCATTGCCTGTGCTTTATACCTCTTTGACAATGACACCCTCTACGGACGCTACTGGGGTAGCCTTGGGGAGTTTCCCTACCTGCATTTTGAACTATGCTATTACCGAGGTATCGAATTTGCGATCAAGAAGGGCCTTAGCCGTTATGATGCTGGTGCCCAGGGTGAGCACAAATTGGTACGGGGCTTTGAGCCGGTTAAAACTCATTCTCTGCACTGGATCAAGCATCCAGACTTTAAAGACGCTATTGATCGCTATCTGAAATCTGAAGATGTCGGTATCCAGCAACATATTGAGCAAGCGATTGAAATGCTACCGTTTAAAAAGAGCTAAATAACGTCGCAAGACTACCACTCGCCGACATTACTCATTGAAGCCCAGGGCTCTTTAATAGGCAGTCGTGGTCCAGCCTGCAGTAACTCGATCGAGATATTGTCAGGTGAGCGAATAAAAGCCATGTGCCCATCACGCGGCGGGCGATTGAGAACGACGCTATTATCCACAAGTTTCTGACACGTATGGTAAATATCAGCTACCCGAAATGCGAGATGACCAAAGTTTCTGCCGCCAGAATAAGCCTCAGTATCCCAGTTATAGGTGAGTTCTATTAATGGTGCTTGATTAGAGACGGCCGTGTCCACGTCATCTGGAGCCGCAAGATAAACTAGTGTGAAACGCCCCGCCTTACTGTCATACCGCGAGACCTCAACTAATCCTAAAGATCCACAATAGAAGCCAAGTGAAACATCAAGTTCACGCACACGAACCATCGTATGTAAAAACTGCATGATTACCTCTGCATTAGAGCGAAAGAATTACAATGCCAAATATCGGATGTCGCTTAAATATTTAACAATATCGGTCACAAACCGTCCTGCGTCACCACCATTGACAAGCCGATGGTCATAAGAAAGCGCCAATGGAAGCATAAGCCTTGGTTCGAAAGTATCGCCGTTCCAAACAGGCTTTATTTGAGATTTGGAAACACCCAAAATACCAGCCTCAGGCGCATTCACAATAGGCGTAAATCCGTTGCCGCCAATGGCACCAAGGCTCGATAAACTAAAGCATCCGCCCTGCATATCGGACGGTTTGAGTTTGCCGTCCCGGGCCTTTGCTGCAAGGTTAGCTACATCCGCAGCGATTTCCCATATCCCTTTCTCATCAGCATTGCGAATAACGGGAACTACCAAGCCTCGGGGAGTATCAACAGCCATCCCGATATTGCAGTAACTCTTTTGGATATAGTGCTCTCCGTCTGAGGCTAGAGAACGATTAAACACAGGGTTAGCATTAAGAGCCATCGCTATGCCTTTAATAATGAACGCAACGGGCGTTATGCGAACACCTCTGGCTTCACCTTCCGCCTTGAGCGACTTTCGAAAGCTCTCTAAATCAGTAATATCTGCGTCATCAAAGTGAGTGACATGTGGCACGTTTAACCAGTTTCGATGCATATTAGCCGCGGTCAATTTCTGTATTTTAGTTAACTTTACAGACTCTATCGGACCAAACTGGCTGAAATCAATACTTGGAATAGCCGGGATTGCACTACCTTTAACGACCTCATTACCTGCAACACTGGTTAGCTTGCCTTTAACATAGGCGTCAATATCATCTTTTATGATACGACCTCGCGGACCACTTCCAACAACGAAATCTAAGTTAACCCCCAATTCTCGAGCCATCAACCTTACCGAAGGCCCCGCATAAATTTCAGTTCCTGACTCAACTCCGCCTGACGGTTCCTCGGCAGTATGGGCCGCAACCGGTTCTATGGCCACGGGTTCAGGAGAAGATTTAATCACTGGCGTTTCAGCTTTAGGCTCTATTTCTTCAACTTTCACTGACTCTTCAGGCTGTGGCTCAGAAGCCGATTCTGGCGAAGCGACTTCAAGCTCAACAATTGGATCGCCGACTTTAACCGTATCACCCTCAGCCACTAAGTACTTCACTAGCTGGCCAGCAATTGGCGAAGGCACATCCATCGTCGCTTTGTCTGATTCCAGGACTACTAACGAGTCCTCGGCTGCAATATTATCACCCTGAGCTAAACTCAGTTCGATAACATCAACCGTTTCAGCGCCACCCAGGTCGGGAACTCTAATAATTTCTATAGCCACTCATTTATCCTTTATTTCAATTCAATGCTAACCCACTACGATAGGCATAAACAACAATTACATATTCAGAGGATTGATTTTTTCAGAATCTATACCAAACTTAGTGATTGCTTCTGACACGACTGAAGCTTCAATCACGCCAGTATCTGCAAGGCCCTTAAGTGCCGATACCGTAATAAAATATCGATCGACCTCAAAAAAGCGTCTCAATGCGACTCTGCTGTCACTACGGCCGAAGCCGTCGGTACCCAAAACATGAAGCGGGCTATCAATATAACGACGTAATTGCTCCCCGTAAGCCTTCATATAGTCAGTGGCTATCACTACGGGCTCAGAAATACCCTCTAGCTGGGTCTCTACATAACCCTTTCTTTGGGTCTCCGCTGGGTGTAATAAATTCCACCTATCAACGTCTTGTCCATCTCTAACCAATTCATTGACACTGGTAAGACTCCATATGTCAGCGGTAACATCATAGCTTTCTTTTAGTATACCTGCGGCGGCAACGACTTCATTTAGAATGGTTCCGGCTCCCATCAACGTTACCTTATTATGTTGCTTGGCTTTATCGTAAGGGAACTGAGATCGTATTAAGGGATACATCCCTTTGATAATACCTTCCTCAACGCCTTCCGGCATGGCAGGCTGAACATAATTTTCATTCATAGTCGTAAGGTAATAGAAGTAGTTCTGTTTCTCTTCAAACATGCATTTCAGGCCACTCTGCACAATAACCGCAAGTTCATAGCTATAGGTCGCATCATAGCTCTTACAGTTAGGAATGGTATTGGCCAAGATAAGACTATGTCCGTCCTGATGCTGCAGCCCTTCGCCATTAAGTGTAGTACGGCCTGCCGTAGCTCCAATCAAAAACCCTCTCGCTTGACTATCGCCTGCGGCCCACGCTAAATCGCCAATCCGCTGAAAACCAAACATCGAGTAAAAGATATAAAACGGAATCATAGGGTAACTATTGGTGCTGTACGATGTAGCAAGCGCCAACCATGCCGACATAGCGCCGGCCTCATTGATGCCCTCCTCTAAGATAACGCCCTTCTTATCTTCTTTGTAGTACATAATCTGCTCATGATCATGAGGTACATACTGTTGGCCAACAGAGGTGTAAATACCAAGTTGTCTAAACATACCCTCCATGCCAAACGTGCGAGCTTCATCCGGCACAATGGGGACCACATTTTTACCTATATTCTTGTCTTTCACCAATGTGGACAAGACTCTGACAAAGGCCATAGTGGTCGATATCTCTCGCTTACCGCTGCTGGCTAGCTGCTTTTCAAAGACTTTAAGACCGGGAACATTCATAGCCTTGAATTCGGACTTGCGGGCCGGAAGTGGACCCCCAAGAGTCTCCCGCCGACGGTTCATGTATGTTAGCTCCGGGCTATCTTCTGCGGGACGATAATAGGGGACAGTCTCCAATTGCTCATCAGAAATGGGTATACCGAATCTATCTCTAAAGCGCCGAAGATTTTCAATATCAAGTTTTTTAACGGAATGAGTGTCATTGGCAGCTTGGCCGCCCTGCCCTAACCCATAACCCTTAACGGTCTGCGCAAGAATCACCGTAGGCTTGCCTTTATTAGCAACAGCCTCTGAATAAGCAGCATAGACCTTATAGGGGTCATGACCACCCCTATTTAGACCCATAATCTGCTCATCGGTTAGATCCTTAACCAGTTCTAGCAATTCCGGATACTTCCCGAAAAAATGCTCTCTGGTATACGCGCCACCATTGTATTTATAATTCTGGAGTTCTCCATCACAGACTTCGTTCATACGCTGGAGTAATAATCCGCTTTTATCTCTCTCTATTAACGCATCCCAGTGACGGCCCCAAATTACTTTAATTACATTCCAGCCAGCGCCCCTGAACGCACCCTCCAGTTCTTGAATGATTTTTCCGTTACCACGTACCGGTCCATCTAGCCGCTGCAAGTTACAATTAATAACAAATATCAGGTTTTCTAGCCCTTCTCTACCCGCCAATGATATTGCTCCGAGGGTTTCAGGTTCATCACACTCCCCATCACCAAGAAATGCCCAAACCTTTCTGTCTCCTCGAGCGACTAGACCTCGAGCGGACAGGTAACGCATCACATGGGCCTGGTAGATGGCCTGAATGGGACCCAAACCCATTGAAACAGTTGGAAACTGCCAATAGTCTGGCATCAGCCATGGGTGAGGATACGAAGAAAGTCCCGAGCCATCGACTTCTCGCCTAAAATTATCTAGCTGACTTACACTTAAACGCCCTTCCAAGAAAGAACGAGCATACATTCCTGGTGAGCTATGACCCTGGAAAAAAACCAGATCACCCAAGTTGTCATCTTTAGATCCTCTAAAAAAGTAATTAAAGCCCACATCGTAAAGCGTTGCTGCGGAGGAGAAACTAGCAATATGACCGCCAATACCATCACTTTGCGTGTTGGCTCGCATCACCATCGCAAGTGCATTCCATCTCACTAAGGACCTAATGCGGCGCTCCATAAACAGATCCCCAGGCATCACTTTCTCTTGATCAACGGGAATTGTATTCCGGTAAGGGGTAGTAACCGACTGAGGTAGCTGTAGTCTGTTTTCAGTAGCGTGAGAATGTAAGACATCTAGGATGTAGCTGGCGCGATCATCACCCTGAGTTCGTCTTATGGAGTCCAGAGCATCTAGCCACTCTTTCGTTTCAGATGGATCTAAATCATGCATGGTCTATTCCCTAACGCTGGCCTATTAGATGGGATTTTCCTACAGCGGTAAAGGCAACGCACTAACAGCCTGAATCGAGGGAAAATAACCACTCTTTAAAGGCGTGTAGTATAACTACAAAAAACAACGAATTAAAGCTACTTTTAAAGTACCTTGATTGGTGAGGAAATATAATTTATCGCTAAGTTACTGTATAATATAGCTTAATTTTGTTTTAAAAATATAGTGGTAGTTAGTTAAATTACATATATGAGGGTTTAAAACAACCTGATGAGTTGGTAGAAAGAGGGCCAGCCCAATATTTGGCCTATAAAAGCCCTGCTTACCCTTCTGGAATATCTTCAACCATTGAGCCATCCGGCCAAGCGTTAAACACGGCTTTGACCAAAGTCGCTAGCGGGATCGCAAAAAATACGCCCCAAAAACCCCAAATACCACCGAAAAGCAGGACTGCCACGATAATAGCGATTGGATGTAAATTTACCACCTCAGAAAACAAAAGCGGCACAAGTACGTTTCCATCGAAAAACTGAATAACGCCATAGGTAAAAAACAACCACAAGAACTCAGCGGAATAACCCCACTGCATATATCCAACGAGTAATACAGGCAAGGTCACAACGCTCGCCCCTATATAGGGTATCAGTACCGAGAGCCCTACTAGCAGCGCTAATAACGCCGCGTAATTGAGGCCTAACAGCAGAAATGCACCAAAGGATAGTGAGCCCACGATCAGAATCTCGATCGCCTTCCCTCTAACATAATTAGCAAACTGAACGGTCATCTCAGACCAAATAATGTTCATCACTGGCCGCTTGCGAGGTAAAAGACCCGCTACAAAGGTAAATAATTTCTCTCTATCTTTGAGCATAAAGAAAACCAAGACCGGAACTAAAAGCAAGTAGATAGCCACAGCTAAGAGACTGGGGAAGCTGCTGATTGAAAAGGTCAGTATTTGCTCAGCCATGTTAGCTATTTCTTCAGAAATCCGCATAGATAACAACTCGAACTGATCCACCGTCAAGTAATCGGAATATGTTTCCGGTAACGTCACCAAAAAAGCCTGAATTCTACTAATAATATTAGGGACTTCGGCCAGTAGCAGAGACATTTGCCTCCCAACACTAGGGACTAAACCAACGACGATAGTGATCAAGCCGAGCAGGAAAAGCACGTAAGACGTTACCATAGATACGCGAGGTGACACGCCAGCGCGTTGCAAGGTATTTACAACACCCTGCAGAAGGAATGATAAAATCAGAGCCGCAAAGACAGGCCCCAAAAATCCGCCAATAGTTGCCATTAGCACAAGCGACGCCACCAACATCACAGCCAAAAGGACAGCTTCTTCGTTGCCGAAATAACGACCTAACCACCTATTTAACACTTGCTTCATGGACGTTCCTTAAGAAAAACCACTCAATACAGACCAGTTTAAATTACCTAGTTGCTCCTAAACCATTATAAGACATGAAACGAGTCGAAGTTTCAACTGTCGAACATTTAACTTATATCAGCAACAAGGGTAGAAATTTTAAATGCCCCGTGTATGCTTGAACTATACAGCCAATTCGACCAAAAAGGGCCTGCGACGGCTATGTTAAGACTTTTAATCACGCTGCTACTCACATATTGGTGTTTTTTAGCTCCGACGAATCTCGCGCTAGCAAAAGAGATTGAATTACCACTTCTTGGTGACAGTAGCTCTGGCATTGTGTCTAAACAACAAGAGTATCAACTCGGCCGGACTTGGCTAAAAGTCTTCCGTAGTCGGGTTACAGAGCACGATGACCCTTTGATGCAGCTTTACTTCGAAGAACTAATTTACAATTTGGCCGTGTTCAGTGATCTAGAAAACCCGGAACTCGAACTAGTCATCATAAAAAACCCCACGATGAACGCATTTGCCGTGCCAGGCGGTGTGGTTGGGATACATACGGGGCTGTTTGCCTTTGCCGAAAATGAGGATCAGATGGTGTCAGTGTTGGCTCATGAACTTGCCCATCTGAGCCAAAGACATTTCGCGCGGGGACTCGAAGCACGACGATCATCATCAATGGTGACCCTTGCAGGACTATTAGCTGGGCTCGTTGTTGCTGCAACAGTGGGTGGCGATGCCGGAATGGCTGCAATGAGTGCCAGCCAGGCTTACGCCGCAGAAAGCCAGCTTAGGTACAGTAGATCTAACGAGCAAGAAGCCGATCGAATTGGGCTGCAAACAATGGAAAGGTCGGGTCGAGATCCTTCTGCTGCGGGGGATATGTTTGAGACATTACTCTCCAAAACACGCTATTCAGGAACTCGCATACCTGAGTTTTTATTGACCCACCCTGTCACAGAGAAGCGCATCGCCGATGCCCGAGGTCGAAGTATGGGTGCATCGAGACGTCACTATATTGAACATCCTGACTATTACCTGATGCAGGCTCGAGCAATTGTGGCGATGGACAGCTCTACAAAGATCAGCATCACAAAATTCCAAACGGAGCTGAAAAATAACACGCTACGCCCTGATGCTGCGAACTATGGATTAGCGCTAGCGTACTTGAACGCCGGTGAATTCATCAAGGCTGATAGACTGATCGCTGCGCTGCTGGCAGAGGAGCCTCGGCAGATCGCGTATCAATATACCGACATCGAAATAGATCTTGCGCAAGAGAATTATGCGATAGCTCTCTCTAAACTTAAACGACTATTAGCGCTAACGCCAAACAGCTATCCTCTCATGGCGCTAGAGAGTGAGGTTCTCTGGCAAGACCATCAATATGAAAAATCAGCGATAGTATTAACACTTCTTACCCGCGATCGACCTGAAGACCCTATGCTTTGGTATAGGCTTGCCGAGGTGCGCGGGCTGGCAGGCAATATTTCAGGGGTTCATGAAGCGCGAGCGGAGTACTTTATATTGGTAGGTGCGTTCGACCTAGCTAGAGAACAATTGGGGTTGGCTACAAAACTGGTAGCTGCAGACTTCAAACGCTCAGCCATCGTCAGTCAACGCCTTAGAGATGTGGTTTCAATGGAAGAAAAAGCTAAGCGACTTTAATCTAAATGACGTGCTTTGAATGTCATCATTTTATCTAGGGACTGCATCGCAAGAGTTGCAACAGCGGGATCGACGAAGACTTCATTACTGCCTTGTTCCAAGCATGACAGTAAGTTTTGTAAACTGTTCATGCCCATCCAAGGGCAACTGGCACAGCTTCGGCAAGAGGCCCCACTGCCCCCTGTAGGGGCTATAAGTAGCTGTTTATCTGGCACAGACTGCTGCATTTTATAAAAAATTCCCTGATCTGTAGCGACAATCAGTTGCTTGTTAGGCAACGTCATTGCCGCCTTGATGAGCTGTGACGTAGACCCAGTAACGTCGGCAATACTCACAACAGAGTCTGGTGATTCAGGATGGACTAGTACAGCAGCATCTGGATAGATTTGCTTAAGATCTAAAATACCCTTAGCCTTGAACTCTTCATGGACGATACAGCTTCCATCCCATAGCAGCATATCAGCGCCTGTCTTTTTTTGAACATAACCACCAAGATACTTATCTGGCGCCCAGAGGATTTTTTCACCGAGACTATCAAGATAATCAACAACCTCAACGGCAATACTTGAAGTTACAACCCAGTCAGCTCGAGCTTTAACAGCCGCTGATGTGTTGGCATATACCACCACCGTTCTATCGGAGTGCTCATTGCAAAAGGCAGAGAACTCGTCAGCAGGACAACCCACGTCTAACGAGCACGTTGCTTCGAGGGTTGGCATCACCACGCGCTTTTGTGGCGTCAAAATCTTTGCAGTCTCACCCATAAATTTAACGCCAGCCACTACCAGCGTCTGCGCATCGTGATTGGCACCAAAGCGCGCCATTTCCAGGGAATCAGAAACCGTACCGCCCGTCTCCTCTGCGAGTTGCTGAATTAGTGGGTCGGTATAATAATGAGCAATAAGCACTGCATTTTTGGAAGCCAATTCAGACTTTATTCTCGCCTTGAGGCGCTCTAGGTCAAACTTATCGATACTGTTAGCCGAGGGCACCTTAGTGAGGTACTCTTCAACGACGCGGCGCTGACTTTCTACCGCTATTTCTGCATTTTTCTGCTGTATCAACATTGCTCAGAGGTCTCGATTCTTAAACCTAAAATCTAGAAAGCCAATAAACAACGGCCGTTACTACGATAAGTAATACTGCAACCGCCGCCATGGCGTCAGCCTTTGAGTCAACACCTTCCTGCGGGGTATGATGGTCAGTCATTGTTAAGAGCCTAATAGTCTTTTGGGGACAGCATTTTACCAACCAATCAGCAACCTGTCTTGCTTTCTTGGCACTTCATTTGAAAATTATAGGTATACAGCTCACTAAGACTAGAATAATAGTCAAAATGTAGTTTCCGGTATTGTGATTGCCTGATCTGCTCTTTAAACTACCGTTAATCTTAGTCCTTAACGAGCTTGCTGAAAATCTCTTAATAAGAGATTTAGAACTCTAGGTTCCTTATTAGCGCTCCCAAAAATTAACTGACTAGCCACTCTAAACTTACAGCTTTTAATTAGACGATAGGCGCTATGCATAACGACGTTATACAAATCTTTTTCCTCATCTTCACAGGCGGAGCCGTCGTTGCGTCGATGGCCCTATTCGGCCGACAACCTCTTCTAGTTGCCTATATCTTGCTGGGGGCTGTAATAGGACCCTATGGGTTGGGCTGGGTGTCAGATGTCGAGCTAATAGGGCAAATTGGTAGTATAGGAATAATATTTTTATTATTTTTGTTGGGCCTGGATATGCAGCCTCAGATTCTATTGAGAGTACTACGTGAGGTCACGCATGTAACACTGATCAGTTCCGCGCTCTTCGCACTCATAGGTTCTGTGGTAGGCCACCTGTTTGGGTACTCTCACATCGAAAGCATCATTATTGGTATTGCCATGATGTTCTCAAGCACGATTATTGGTATCAAATTACTACCGACCACTGCGCTACATCACAAACATTCTGGTGAGTTAATGGTTGGCATGCTGCTAATGCAGGACTTCCTTGCTATCTTTGTATTACTGTTACTTATATCGGGGGATCTAAGCAATGGAAATCTGCTGCCGTTAGGTAAAAGCCTTGTCGCCCTGCCCGCTTTAGTTGGCGGTTGTTTCGTTGCCGTCAAAATAGTCCTGCAGCCCCTATTTGCAAGATTTGACCGAATTGGTGAGTATGTGTTCTTGCTAGCATTAGGTTGGTGTTTGGGTATCGCAGAACTAGCAGAGTATTCAGGACTGTCACGTGAAATTGGCGCTTTTGTGGCAGGCATCTCTATCGCAACAAGTCCCATTTCCCAATATATCGCGCTTAACCTAAAACCACTAAGAGACTTCTTCTTGATTTTGTTTTTCTTTTCGCTGGGAAGCGGCTTTGACCTTTCGTTAATTCCAGCCATAGCAGTAGCTGCAGGTCTGTTAGCAACGCTGATGCTAACAATCAAGCCCCTGACTTACCACTGGCTACTAAAGTCACAGAGCGAAACCGAGGCCTTGGCCTGGGATATAGGATTTAGATTAGGGCAAAATAGCGAGTTCTCTCTAATGATCGCCTACCTCGCCTTTAACACAGGTTTGATAGGCTCCCATACTTCCCACTTAATTCAAGGAACTGCAATTCTTACTTTCTTGGTTTCAAGCTATATAGTTGTTCTAAACTTCCCAACCCCAATTGCAATAAATGACAAGCTTCGACGGGACTAAATAGGCCTAGAGGGGTCTGTTAGAGCCTTGAGTCAATCTCGACCACCATCGCACTAACAGGCGATCAGCGCTCTCCTCGGCGGCTATACCTAATCGTTCATGCAGCTTTTTCTTGAAGACATAAGCCACCTCAAATACGTCCGCTTCTTCAATCCGAGACATCAGGTACTCATCACTGGTTTGGATGTCATCAACAAGCGACATGGCTAAGGCTCTTGATCCAAACCAAATTTCACCCGTAGCTATTTTATCAATATCTACCTGAGGTCTGCGCTCTGAGACATAATCCTTAAATAGCTGGTGAGTGTCATCCAACTCCTCTACGAATTTTTCACGGCCTTTATCTGTGTTCTCTCCAAACATTGTCAACGTCCGCTTGTGCTCACCGGCGGTTAATACTTCAAATTCCACATCGTGCTTTTTTAACAGCTTATTGAAATTAGGAATCTGTGCCACAACGCCAATCGAGCCAATAATCGCGAATGGAGCAGCTAGAATTTTATCTGCCACGCAAGCCATCATGTAACCCCCGCTGGCGGCCACTCTGTCGACGCATACCGTCAACGGGATATTTTTCTTGCGTAATCTATCTAGTTGACTGCTGGCAAGGCCATAACTATGCACCATGCCGCCTGGGCTTTCTAACTTTAATAGGACCTCATCATTGCTGTGGGCCTGGGTCAGAATTGCCGTAATCTCTTCGCGCAGGTGCTCAACCGCCGCCGCGCTGATATTGCCATTAAAATTAAGCACGAAGACTTTACTTTTTGATTTACTCTCAGGACTGTCTTGGGATGCACTGGCGCTCTTAGCGGCCTTTTTGTCTGCAGCAATCTGTTTCTTTTTAGCCTTGTGTAATTTTTTCTCTTGCGCTTTTTGATGCACCTCATCCGTTGTAGCCAGCAACATAGTTTCTTTAAGGTCCTCAAACTGTGGGTTCAGTGGAGTGATTTCAAGGTGGCCTTTCTCTGGGCCGACCTTATTTTTCTGACTAGCACTGACAATCACACTAACAATAACAATAAAGGCGACTAACATCGTCGCGACTTTGGCAAAAAATAACCCATATTCAAATAAAAATTCCAAACCAGACTCCAAATTATAAATAGTTCTTTATATTAAACGCTCTTATACAAGGCAAGCAATAGCGCTGTTATCTGCCGTACTTAGCTTTCGATTCCATGACAAACTGCTCGATCAAGCGTCCTGCCATGATAGTCGAGGGCGCAATAACATCGGGTAGCTGGTCATACCTATGCCAGTTTGCCTCCGCTATCTCTACACCATCGACTTTGATTACGTCCGTCTTTGCCTCAGCCATATAGCCCAGCATTAGTTGACCTGGATACGGCCATGCCTGGCTGCCAACATATCGAATATTCTCAATCTCGATACCGACTTCTTCGAACACCTCGCGATGAAGTGCCTGCTCAGCACTCTCGCCGGCCTCAATAAATCCAGCGAGCGTACTGAACCTATTCTCAGGCCAGTTGGGATGCCGAGCAAACAGGCATTTATCATCCTTGATGACCGCTACAATGACACAGGGTGATATTCTCGGATACTGCTGAATATCACATGAATGACATTGGAGTGCGTGCTCTGTCTCTGAAACAAGGTTGGGTTGTCCACAAGATCCACAATACTTATGCTTAACTTGCCAATCCAAAAGCTGTAAAGCCCGGCAAATAAGCGAGAACTCTGCATCTTGCGATTTAGCAAGTACAGATCTTAATTCAACTCGGGTAAAACCTTCTATTGCTGCAGCCTCTGGGATCAACTCCCATACTTCACAGTCGCTGTCCTGCCATTGTCCAACACAAATACTGCGTTCCCGAAAAAATTTGAGGGAATCGGCCTGATCGGTATCAATCGCTATGGAGCCCGCTCCAGCAGAGTTATCCGCTGCTATCAACAAGTCGCCATCGATCACTGCCACAATCCACTTATTACTACTCCCGATTGGTTTTGAACTAGCAACAAACCCGTTTAGCTGTGAAGGTGCAATCACAAGAATTAAGCCTCTAAATATGATTCGAATTTAACCTCCAGCCCTTGCAAAAACAGAGGAGTAAAGATAAGGTTTGCCGCTACTAAAAAGTGATGTAAGTCTAGCATGGTTGGCTAGGATGTTTTACTGTACTGACTGGTAAATTGGCTACACCGCTGCCCCATATAAATTTACTTTACATGCAATATAAAAAAGGAATTCATAGATGACACCGACGCTCTCCCAGGCTTTTAAAAAGAACTTTTTAGGTAACTCCCCCGGTTGGTATGAAGCCGCAATCATTGCGTTTCTGATTTTAAATCCCATTATGCTTTATATCTTTGGTCCCTTTGTCACAGGCTGGGCACTAATAGCTGAATTTATCTTTACCCTAGCGATGGCTTTAAAATGCTACCCACTTCAACCTGGCGGCCTATTAGCCATTGAAGCTATTATTCTTGGAATGGCGAGCCCAGAAGCGGTCTACCAAGAGGTCGCGGCCAATCTGCAAGTCATTTTGTTGCTGATGTTTATGGTTGCTGGCATTTATTTTATGAGAGATATGCTGTTGTTTGTTTTCACTAAACTTTTACTTAACGTGAAATCAAAAACAACCCTTTCATTCATGTTTTGCTTTTCAGGGGCTTTTCTGTCGGCCTTTTTAGATGCTTTAACCGTTACTGCCGTCTTAATCACAATAGCCGTTGGCTTCTACTCCGTTTACCACAAGGTCGCTTCAGGCAGAAAGATTGTTGATGAGGATCACGATCATAGTGATGACGATAGGCTGCAGGACAATCATCGGAGTAATCTAGACGATTTTAGGGCTTTTTTGCGAAGCCTCATCATGCATGGTGCCGTTGGTACTGCATTGGGCGGTGTTTGTACTACGGTGGGCGAACCACAAAATTTGTTAATCGCAGAAAGAGCGGGCTGGGAGTTTATTGAATTCTTCATGCGCATGGCACCTGTCACTATGCCCGTACTAGTCTGCGGATTGATATGCTGTGTCCTGTTAGAAAAATTCAAGGTATTCGGTTATGGCGCCAAGCTACCCGATGAAGTTCGAGAGGTCCTCCAGCAATCAAGTGATAATGACACTGCTAAGCGCACCCAATATGATAAGGCGGCTCTCATTGTTCAAGTCATTGTTGCGTTTATTTTGGTGCTGGGTCTTGCGTTTCACTGGGCCGCCGTAGGCTTGATCGGCCTTATGGTTATCATTCTTTTGACGTCATTTAATGGTATTACTGAAGAGCATCGCATAGGGAGCGCATTTGAAGAGGCGTTGCCCTTTACTGCTCTTTTAGTGGTATTTTTCGCTATCGTTGCAGTGATTCATGAACAGCATCTATTTTCGCCCGTTATCACTTGGGTCTTAGCCCAAGATCCAGCCATTCAGCCGGCCGTATTTTTCCTTGCAAACGGATTGCTATCCGCTATCAGTGACAATGTATTTGTTGCTACGGTTTATATTAATGAGGTTAGGGCCGTGTTTGATGCAGGTGATATAACTCGAGATCATTTTGACAAACTCGTTATAGCTATTAATACCGGCACTAATCTCCCTAGTGTAGCAACGCCTAATGGACAGGCGGCTTTCTTGTTTTTACTAACGTCTGCCTTGGCACCATTGATAAGACTATCCTATATGCGGATGGTTATTATGGCTCTACCCTATACCATCGTGCTGACTACTGTTGGGTTGCTTGGGGTTCTTTACTCGCTCTAACACTTGATATTACATCAACAGTAATACAAAAAAACCGGGCTTTTAAGCCCGGTTTTTTTCAAATAAAGCGTTCTAGTTTAGAGCCCTTTGAGGTCCTTGCGCAAAACCTTGCCTACATTGGTCATCGGTAATGAGTCGCGAAATTCTATGGCTTTGGGAACTTTGTAACCCGCCATATTTTTCTTGCAAAACTCGATGACGTGAGACTCAGTCAGTGAAGAATTAGATCTGACAATAAACATTTTAACGACCTCACCTGCCTTATCATCGGGAACGCCCACTGCGGCGCATTGGGATACATCTTGATGCGTAGTGAGCACCTGCTCAAGTTCATTGGGATAAACATTAAAGCCCGACACAATAATCATATCTTTGAGCCGGTCAACGATTGTAATGTAGCCCTCATTGTCCACTGTCACAATGTCACCCGTATGTAACCAACCGTCAACAACAGTCTGGGCTGTTTGCTCAGGCTGGTTCCAGTAGCCGGCCATGACCTGGTCGCCGCGGATACATAACTCGCCAACGCCGTCAACGAGCTGCTCTTTGCCCGCCTCATCAATGACCTTGATCTCTGTCCCTGGGACGGGTATCCCCGCGGTGCCAATTCGTTCAAAGCCAGGTGGATTCATTGAAATTATAGGTGAGGACTCAGTCATCCCATAACCTTCACTGACAATACACCCAGTCACTTTTTGCCATTGATCTGCTACTGCTTTCATAAGTGGCATTCCGCCAGACAACGTCATCTTGAGCTGATCAAACCCAAGCCGCCGAAAGTCTTTATTTTCTAACAGCGCAACAAACAGGGAATTCAAACCACAAACAATCTGAATTTTCGATTTCTTGATCGCCTTGACAAATAACGGGATGTTGCGAGGGTCCGGAATCAATACCGAATGACCCCGAAGTGCTGGTAACACACCAACACAGAGTGAAAAAGCATATATATGGTAAAGCGGAAGCGGTAGAGCAGTGACGCTATATCTTGCCGACTCAGATGCAACTGATATGACATCCAATGCCTGAGCGACATTGGCGGTCAAACAAGACTGCGTCAGCATCACCCCCTTAGATGGGCCAGTAGTCCCACCGGTGTATTGCAGAGCACAAATATCATCCACGGAGGCTCTGTGATTACCATAGCTGGTACCACCGGCTAATAAATCCTTAAAATCAATGATGTCTTGGCCTTTGATTCTGGGCCTCTTACCCATTAACATCATTAGCCCTCCCAGCAACGTTTGTTTTGAGGGCGACATTAGATCTAGGGCCCGAGTAACGATGATATGTTCAACGCTAGTTTGCGGCGCAGCCTCAGCAAGGACGTCATAAAACTGATCCAGAACAATCACTGCCTTTACGCCAGCATCATTAAACTGATGGACTAATTCTCTCACTGAATACATCGGATTAGTATTAACAATCACCAAACCTAGTTTCATTGCAGCTATTGCAACGACTGGATATTGGATTAGATTTGGAAGTTGAATGGCAATTCGATCACCCGCCTGTAACTTGAGGCGTTTTTGCAGATAACTGGCCACTCTTCGCGACAACTGATCTATTTCACCATAGCTAAGGGTTTGCCCCAAACAGGTAAACGCAGGCTTAGAGGTTGAATCAGACACAGCCTCAGTCCACACCTGTAACATTGAGCGCGCCGGCAGAGCTGGCTGCGTAGTAGATAGACCTACTTTCTTCTGGGCCTGTGTGACAGCTGACTTAATTAACATTTTTGCTCGCAGTAATTTGATCGTACGTAAAACAACAGAGAAACATAGCTGTTGTTAGCGTGACAAAAGCGCCATGCCCTTTTCCAGACCGCCGAGCGTCAAAGGGAACATTTTATCCTCTGTTAATTCTTTCAGCATCATTATAGATGGCGTGTAATCCCAATATTTTTCTTGCACAGGGTTTAACCAGACCATCTTGTCATACTTCTTAGCCATGCGCTGCATCCAAACAGCACCCGACTCATCATTATTGTACTCCACACTACCTCCAGGGCTTGTGACCTCATAGGGCGCCATAGAAGCGTCGCCTACAAATATCACCTTGTAGTCGGAAGAGTACTTATGTATCAGATCAAATGTCGAGATTTGTTCCTCTCGACGACGGTGATTGTCTTTCCAAACATAGTCATACAAGCAATTATGAAAGTAAAAGTACTCAAGATGCTTAAACTCCGTCTTAGCCGCCGAAAAGAGCTCTTCACATAGCCTAACGTAGGGGTCCATGGAACCACCGACATCAAAGAATATAAGCACCTTTACTGCATTATGACGTTCAGGCACCATTTTGATATCCAAATAACCGGCATTTCGAGCGGTGCTACGTATGGTGTCATCTAAGTCTAACTGATCAGCCGCACCCTCCCGCGCAAATTTTCGCAACCGACGTAGTGCAACCTTTATATTTCGTGTGCCGATTTGGACAGAATCATCTAAATCTTGGTATTGTCGCTCATCCCATACTTTTACTGCAGTGCCCTTCCCGCCCGGGCCGCCAATACGAATACCTTCAGGGTTGTAGCCGCCGTGACCAAAGGGTGATGTTCCGTTAGTGCCGACCCATTTGTTACCGCCCTCATGTCTTTCCTTTTGTTCTTCGAGGCGTTTCTTAAATTCTTCAATAAGCTTTTCAAGGCCGCCAAGGCTCTCTACCTTGGCTTTTTCTTCATCAGTAAAGTATTTATCAAACTCTTTACGCAACCAATCTTCAGGTAATAATGCTTCAACAATACCGTCAATATTCTCTAAGTTTTTAAAATAAGCGCCAAAAGCCCGGTCAAAGCGATCGTAGTACTTCTCATCTTTGACCATACATGTTCGCGCCAACAGATAGAAATCATCTACCGAACCAAACGCGAGGTTCTGTTCCATGGCCGCCAAGAGGTCAAGTAGCTCCTTAACAGAGACTGGGACACGTGCTTTTTTAAGCGTATTAAAGAAATTAATCAGCATAGGTTAAGCTCTTATATTAAAATTTATCGAGCTTCACGGCGAGTCATAAATGCGAGCCGTTCCAACAAATGCACATCTTGCTCGTTTTTCAATAACGCGCCATACAATGGCGGAATCGCTTTGGTTGGATCTCGATTAGTCAGTATATCCTCGGGAATGTCGTCCGACATGATGAGCTTCAACCAATCCACAAGCTCCGAGGTGGATGGCTTTTTCTTTAAGCCAGGAATCTTTCTGACGTCAAAGAAAATATCCATAGCATCGTCGACCAATTGTTTTTTGATTTTTGGAAAATGCACGTCAACAATTCGCTGCATGGTCATGCGATCAGGAAAGTTGATAAAGTGGAAGAAACAACGACGCAAAAACGCGTCAGGCAACTCTTTTTCATTATTACTGGTGATAATCACAATCGGTCGCTGTATAGCCTTAATAGTCTCGCCAGTCTCATAAACATGGAATTCCATACGATCGAGTTCGAGAAGTAAATCATTAGGAAACTCAATATCTGCCTTATCTATCTCATCAATAAGCAACACAACTTGCTCATCAGCGGTAAAGGCTTGCCATAGTTTGCCTTTATCAATGTAGTTGCCGATATCTTGAACTTTATCGCTACCTAGCTGAGAATCTCTCAACCGAGAAACCGCATCGTACTCATACAGTCCCTGTTGCGCCTTTGTCGTGGATTTAATGTGCCAAGCCAATAGAGGCTTACCTAGAGCCTTTGCTACTTCTTCAGCAAGCATGGTCTTTCCAGTCCCAGGTTCACCTTTAATAAGTAGTGGACGCTGCAGTGTCACTGCTGCATTCACAGCCATCTGCAGTTCTTCGGTGGCTACATAGTTCTCAGTACCAGTAAATTTCATAGCATTCAATCCACATTCAGTGTTATTTAGTTGTAAGAGTGACATTTTAATCTATTCTACAAACTGTTTTGAATCTATATTTACTAAACGAATCGTCATATAAGGGAAAAATGGCATTAACTATGACCCAACAGTACTCATAGATAAACCCTGAACATAAGAAAGAGCACCCCACTAACACCTAAGCTCTTAACAACAGATACGGAGTAACTAATGAAAACACGCCTATTAAAACCTCTTATCCTGGTGATCGCGCTATACCTATTACCCGTCGGCCTCGTCTCATCCATATTGACGTCACCAGTTTACGCTGATGAATCTACAGAACTCGAAGAGCACACCTTAACGTTTAATGACAAAAAAATAAGGCTGGTACTAGGTTCTGAAGACAAGAATCCAATGATTCATAAAATGACCTCTAATGACGATGTTTTTATATCGGTGTCAGCAGACGACGAAGAGATCTCCGCGCTTGCTCAAATTGTGAGCAAACTTGCTACCACGGAGTGGGACCAGCTTTCTGAGTCAGAGAAGCAAGAAATAATAAAGGCGTTAGAACAAGTCGAAGCTGGTATCGAAGTTGACATAGAGACAGATTTTGGTGCAAGTAAAGCCCTTGTCGTTGTAATGTTTATTCTCTTCTCCTTTGGTCTGCCTTTTATAATTATTGCCCTCATATTGTATTACAAGCACCGAAAGCGTCGTCAGAGAGATCTATTGATCACAACATTTATAGAGGCAGGCAAAGACGTTCCAACTGAACTATTTCAAGGTAGTCATGGGTCAGACACCCCAACAGGTAATGTACAAAGAGGGATCATGCTGATGGCCGTAGGAACAGGCCTGTTTTTATTCTTAGGGATGCTGATAGATTGGGGTGTAGCCTCCGTGGCGTTAATACCGCTATTCATAGGAGTCGCTAGAGTCGTAATTGGTCGTTTAGGTAGCAACGTTGAGAAAAGTGCGGATAACCAATAGCACCGATGCCATCAGCCACGGACCAGGAACTCATCGAGAGAGTCGTGACAACTGACTGTCATGACTCTTTCGGCATTCTTGTCGAGAGGCATCAGTCAGATCTGCGCTACTCTCTGCGCCAGATGACCGGATGGAATGAGGCGCTGGCAGATGATTTGGCTCAAGAAACATTTATTCAAGCCTTTAAATCCCTGAAAAACTACCAAGGCACCGCTAAGTTTAGTAGTTGGATTTATCGAATTGCCTATAATCAAATGGTCAGTCATTTTAGATTGGCTCGCAATCGAGAAGTAAGCGCGAGTGAAGAGATTTTAAAAAGTCATTCACAGCAGATAGCATTGATAACGACCTCGGAGCTAGATCTTCACCGAGACTTGGCCTATTCCATGAAGGCGTTACCAACGAAACAGCGAATGGCCGTTCATTTACATTTACATCGAGAACTAACGCACTCTGAAATATCAACTATAATGGGAATTCCTTTAGGGACGGTCAAGACACTGATAAATAGAGGCAAAAAAACATTAAGAAGTCTGCTTTCAAGTTGGAATCCAGAGGACAAATTATGAAACAATCTACAGATATCGAAAACTTATTTAATCAGGCACGTAACAGCGAGCCTTATTTTAGTAATCGTCGCTTTGGTAGTCGTGTGCTTACAGTTATTAAACTGCAAGATCCTGTACCTTTTTGGAAGGAAGTCACCATTGAGATGCTTGGCGCACTAATTGGCTGCGGATTAACCTATAGTTTTTTCCCGTTAAACGATCTCATTACGAGTATTCCAACTAAGTTTGTTATCGGTCCGACGATGTTGATGGGTGTTGCAGGCCTAATTGGCTGCACATATGTGATAGCTTACTGGACTGCTGAGCGAAGTCGGCTATAGATCAATGATCCTGGGTCTTGTCGTTGGCGGCTCGCTTAAACCGCCAAAGTATTAGGCGAATCAAACCATATACGATGAGCCCAAAAACGGTAAAAGCTAGAATTGGCGCTGCACCACGCTGAAAACCGACATCTCCATTAGCGATAAGCCCCTCATAGAGACTTACAAAAAAGGCCGGTGCCAAATAAGGGTTATCAGTATAGGCGGTAACGGGCGTCAAAAAGAAAATTGCCGCCAGCAACAATAAGAGCTGTCGAAAAGTAGTAAAACGAATGTTTCGCATTAGACACCATGCGACCCATAGAAGGCACATCACACCTGATGTATAAGCTATCCAGCCCCATAAATAATTTTCAGCGTTGTACATAGTTAGTCAACCCATCTAATAATATGATCTTCAATATCATCATCGCTTACATCCAGCTCCGACACAACCCAACCTTGCAAGGAAGCCCCGTAAGAATGCACCGTCTGCGAGCTTCCACTGACCAAATAATGCCAATCAGGGAGACCCTTACCGTCCGCTATTAATCGGTACGAGCAACTCTTTGGCAACCAACCCAGGGTCTGTATATTGTCTTGATCAAGGTTAATGCAGTCGTTCACCACCGAGTGCCTACCCTCGTAATTACTGCACTTACAGGTCTCTATATCTAATAACTCACAGGTCACATTGGTATGGAATATTTCACCGCTATCATGCTCCTCGAGCTTGACAAGGCAGCATTTGGCACAGCCATCACAGAGCGCTTCCCACTCTTTAGAATCCATCTCTTTAAGGGTCTTCGTTTGCCAAAATTTATCCACTTATTGACTCCAGGGGAGCTTGGAGTTCTCTGCCAAGGCAGGGTCGAGGGGATATAAGGTTGGCGGCATCTGCAAATAAAAGCCCTGACGACCTATATCATCTAGCACTTGCCTTGCATCGGCTCGAGCCAATTTCGTGGACGGCGTAATCATCAGCGTAGTGACTAAACTAGACTGCCCCAAACTCGTTAACAGGACATCTGGAATTCTGCTCAAACCCTCTTTTTTATCGACATAAAGATACATACCCTCCTTTTTTTTACCCTTATAGATGTCGCAAACTAATCTTACCTGTTGAGTGTTCATTTTAATTTCGCTTCTATTAAAACCTCTTGAAGCACCGATTTAACCAAGTCCTTGCGCCAACCACTATTCAAACGAGCAGGCCATACACATGACCCCTCGCTGGCACTACGCACGATAGATTCGAGCTCCTTTTTGTTCGACAAAAACTCTTGTGGCAACTCAATTCCCTCAGCCACGGTGTTAAGACCGACGCGCATCACTTTCATTACAGCGCTGACTGACTTAGATAGAGGCTCAGGAAGTCTCTGCAAAGGTTGATCGTGACGAGCTATCGAGACCTCTTGAAGCAATGCATTTCCGTGTCTCTTTATCGTTCCGCCATAAAGATCATCAATTCCTTGCATTTCGCTTACCACAACAGGCATGCGTCTGGCGATTTCGAGTAGCGAGTTGTCTTTCACAACATGGGACCGAGGTTTGTCCAAAGAGCGAGCAGTAATCTCGCGCCAGTCACAGAGCCTCTTTAAGGCCGTCAGTGACTCATTACCCAGTTTCCAGGCACCTTTTAGCTTCCGGTGGTAATTTTGAGTATTTTTCCGGTCCGAAACCAAGGTGTAGACTGCCAAACTTTCCTCTTTAAACCAAGCCTGTCGGTCTTGCTCAGACAGCATCGTCGTCAGAATCTCATACATAGAATGGAGATAAGCGACATCATAAGCAGCATATTCAATTTGCCGGTCAGTAAGGGGCCTCGCCAACCAGTCTGAACGGGTTTCCTGCTTGTCCAACTCGATCTCAAATAAACGATGGACTAACCGTGCATAGCCCATAGAATATCCGACATTAGCTATTCCAGCAGCGATTTGTGTGTCAAAAATATTATCAGGAATGATATTTAAACCGTGCTCTAGCACCTCTAGGTCTTCAGCACAGGCATGGAATATTAAAGTTCTACTTTGGTCTTCCATCAGCTGCTTAAGGCCCTCGAAATCGCGAAAAGCCAACACATCTACTAAAAAGCACTGTGTTCCGTCGGATATCTGAATCAAAGCGATTTTAGGATAAAAGGTATTGGTACGAATGAATTCGGTGTCTACCGCCAGTAAGTACTTGTCTGACAGAGCACTCAGCATATGGTTGAGCTTTTCATCACTATCGACCCAAATACTCATCTAAAGTGTTTTCCGACTTTGTAGAGCCATGTTCAATGTACCACCATCAACATATTCAAGTTCACCGCCCATGGGGACCCCATAGGCTATACGTGAAACAGTCACACCGAGCGATTTTGCTTTATCAGCGATAAAATGCGCTGTTGCCTCACCCTCGACAGTTAAGTTAGTTGCCAGAATCAGCTCACTAACATCTTGGTTCTTAAGACGGCCGATAAGGTCATCAATCCCAAGCTTTTCTGGGCCGACACCATCAATCGGCGACAAATGGCCCAAGAGAACAAAATATTTTCCACGATAACCCCCAGCGCTCTCAATAGCGTACAAGTCAGCTGGATTCTCGACCACACAAATTTGGTTAGAAACCCTGCCGGTGTTACTACAGATACCACAAAGGCTATGCTCTGTTAAGGTGCGGCACTCTTGACAGCGACCCACCTTTTCGACGGCTTCGGCAATTATCTCAGACAAACGCGACGCTCCCGCCTTGTCACGCTCAAGCAACTGAAGAGCCATTCTTTGTGCCGATTTAGCACCAACACCAGGCAAACAGCGCAATGCATCAATCAGTTGATCAATTAAATGTCCGTACACAAAATATCCTCACTCTTATTAAGAAATCTAGAATGGCATCTTGAAACCTGGAGGAAGGCCCATTCCACCCGCTATTGAGCCCATCGCATCCTTGCTTTTCGACTCTACTTTTCGAACTGCATCATTAACTGCGGCAGCAAGAAGATCTTCAAGTAACTCTTTATCCTCAGTCATCAAAGATTGATCAACAGTAACCTTACGAACATCGTGCCTGCCTGTCATGATTACTTGAACCATACCAGCACCGGACTCACCGGTAACCTCGGCCTTCGCGGCCTGAGCTTGAAGTTCGGCCATCTTCTCTTGCATCTCTTGAGCCTGCTTCATTAAATTATTGATATCCATAATGTCCTCAATCTATAGGTTGGACAGAGCGCTCATCAAGAACCCCATCAAAGAGTTGTTTAAATCGTTGCACGGAAGGATCCTTATTTAGCATGTCTACCGCCTCCGCGTGACGCTCTGCAGTCTCTCTCCGGTCAACAGCGCGGGGGGTTTCAGCCTCAGTCAAGCCTGAGTTTATAAACACCTTGATTTCCTGACCGAAATACATAGTTAGTGCGTCGGCCAAACTCAATTGGTGTCCGCTGTCATAGAGACTATTTTCTTGATCGTCGATCATAAAAGTCAGTTCATTATTTTGTCGTGACAGGTATAGGCAGTGACTAGCCACCTCCCCTAATGATGCACCTATGGTTAACTGTCGACGGACATCGACCCAGTTCTCTGGAGTAAAGTCATCAAGTGCAATATTATCGGCAAAATCGGAGGCTACTCTTGTTTTCAGGGACGGAATATTCTCCTCCTCGACAGCCTCAGGCTCAGCAATAACCGACGGTTCGGAAGTATCTTGAATGTCCTGCAGTCCAACCATTGATACTTCATCAGTAACGCTGGTGGTTTGAGGCTGCGCTGGCTGATTGGAGGCCACCGGTACTTCAGCGGCATCAAACTTTTTTACAGGGGGGTCAACCTCCAAGATTACCGGACTAACCACTATCGGCCGTCCATTGGTGGCGGGCCTGAAGGCAAGCGCGCGCAACATTGACATTTCAAAACCAGACCGTTGGTCTGGTGCCAAATTTAGGTCTTTTCGACCCAACAGGCATATCTGATAAAACAACTGTACATCTTCACGAGAGACCGTTTCGGCCAAACTGGCTAACTCAGCAAAGTGACTAAGCCCTTTATCAAGTGCTTCCGGAACTGTTTGCAATATAGCAACCTGATGCCAAACCGACAGAATATCACCCATGGCAGCCCCATAATCTGGTGATTGCTCTGCCATTTTTGCAATTGAGGACAGCAAGGTAGCACCGCTTTGACTCGCTAGGGCTTGACATATGTCGACGACGAAACGACGCTCAATAGTACCAAGCATGGCGCTGACATCAACCTCATTAATATGACCCCCGCCATGGCCTATGGCTTGATCTGTTAAACTTAAGGCATCACGCATGCTGCCATCAGCCGCCCTGCCTATAGCCCACACACCACCTTCATCAAAGGACACTTTCTCTTCACCTAACACAAATTGGAGGTGCTCAGCGATACGAGCAGGACTAAGATTTTTTAAATTGAACTGTAAACAGCGAGACAGAACCGTGATCGGCAGTTTTTGCGGGTCTGTAGTTGCAAATAAGAATTTAACGTGAGGCGGTGGTTCTTCAAGTGTTTTTAACAGAGCCGCAAAGCTAGACTTCGACAGCATGTGCACTTCGTCAATTAGGTAAATTTTATAGCGTCCACGAGAGGGTAAATATTGAACGTTATCTAGAAGGTCGCGCATGTCATCAACCCCTGTGCGTGACGCTGCATCCACTTCAATTAAATCTATAAATCGACCCTCATCAATCTCGTTGCAACTGCTACATTCGCCACAAGGAACCGAAGACACCCCTTTTTCACAGTTAAGGCATTTAGAAAGAATTCGAGCGATCGTGGTTTTACCGACGCCCCGAGTGCCCGTAAAAAGATAGGCATGGTGAAGACGATCATTGTCCAAGGCGTTAATTAATGCCTGCAATACGTGCTCTTGGCCAGCTGTCTCTGAAAATGATTTAGGGCGCCACTTACGGGCAAGGACTTGATAGCTCATAACAGTTTCTATATATAAATAAAGTCGTATTATAGGCAGATAAACGCTGAGCAGGAAGAACTAATGGTGGCGACCCTCAATAGCCACACCTCGGCACACAGCGGCACCGCTACCGTTGCTCCCTTCCGGGCCTGGCGGAGTTCACAGTTGGCTGTTGCGAGGGGACCAAAGAGGGCCACCCTTAAAGCTAGCGCAGAATTATCCGAGGTTTCCCGGCCAAGTGCAACCGTTTATAACGTTAAATTTATATTTTGCAAACTGCAATATCAATGTTAGGTAGGAGCATCAAAATAAACAAATTTATTCCACTTCACATCTGACTCCGCCTTGACTACACTGCGTTCCTTACATGGAATTATGCTTATTTATTAAAGGGTTTGTCGATGATTTTTTGTTCAGATAACTACTCCACCCGACCCCAATCTATAACCTTAAGTTCGAACCTTAAGACGCTTCTTCTATTAGTTATTTTCTTTAGCCTGACTGGCTGCGGCAACAATGAAAGTAATGTCTCTTCGGGAAATAAAACTGGAACACTGTACTGGGGAAACGGTACTGAGCCGCAAAGCTTAGATCCCCAAATCGCAACTGGTGTCCCTGAACATCATATAATCTCAGCTGTAATGGAAGGGTTAGTCCTAAAAAACCGAAAAACGTTAGAGCCGGTGCCAGGCGTAGCGGAATCTTGGGATATTACCGAAAATGGAAGAGTCTACACATTTACATTACGTGATAATGCACGGTGGTCTAATGGTGATCCGCACGTAGCGCAGGATTATGTTTGGTCTTGGTGGAGAGCACTTCAGCCCGCGCTGGGGAATCTGTATGCTTACATGCTTTTCCCTATTGAAAATGCACAGCAGTATTATGAAGGTGACATTTCTGACTTTAATGAAGTTGGCGTAAAAGCATTAGATGACCGAACACTGCAGGTGACACTGAACTACCCGACGCCCTATTTTCTACAACTGTTAGATCATTACAGTTTATTTCCAGTGCACCAAGCCACTATAGAAAAATTTGGAACCGCAGATCAACGCGGAACACGTTGGACTTATGAAGGTAATTTAGTGGGTAATGGTCCTTTTCAACTTGTTGATTGGAAAATTAATCGACGCATTGTGGTACAAAGTAATCCTTATTATTGGGACGCCGACAATGTGTCACTCAAAGAAATCGTTTTCATTCCCATCGAAAATATCGTGACAGAGGAGCGTATGTTTAGAGCTGGTCAGCTGCACGTGACCAGTAGTCTTCCCGCAGATAAAATTAGTGTTTATCGCGAGGCAAAGGATCCTGAGCTTAAAATAGCGCCTTATCTTGGCACTTATTACTACCGTTTAAATGTCAAAAAACCGCAGTTCCAGGACCCACGAGTCAGGCGCGCTCTGGCTATGAGTGTAGATAGGCAAAGACTCGTTGACAACATAACTAAAGGTGGGCAGATCCCTGCTTACGCTATGACACCTCCAGGCACCATGGGGTATTATCCTAAAAGTAATCTTAAATTTGACCCTGAGGGAGCAAGGCGCCTACTCGCAGAAGCAGGCTATCCCGATGGTAAAGGGTTTCCCGCTACTGAAATTCTGTATAACACTAACGAAGGCCACCGAAAAGTTGCGGTTGCGCTGCAAGAGATGTGGAAAAAGAACCTAAATATTGACATAAGACTGCTCAATCAGGAGTGGAAGGTTTACTTAGACAGCGAAAGTGCCGGGGAGTATGAGATTTCGCGGGCTGGATGGATCGGCGATTATGTCGACCCGAACAACTTTCTTGATTTATTTCTATGCGGTGGAGGTAACAATCGCACTGGTTGGTGCAACGAAGAATATGATCGTCTCATTCTTGACGTAGCACCTTCTATGTCATCACACAAAGAACGGCTCGAGGTGTTTCAGCAGGCAGAGACAATGCTTTTAAATGAGATGCCCATTATACCGATATATACCTACACCAGCGTTCAGCTTGTTGACTCATCCGTTAAAAACTTTGATGCCAACATCATGAATGCAGCGTCGTATAAAGACATCTATTTGCAACCAGATCAAGAATAATTATAAAAAGGATTTAAAAATGTATCGATTTGCTATCAGCCGACTGCTACAAGCAATCCCTGTGCTATTAATGGTCATTACAGTCACCTTCTTTCTCGTACATTCCGCACCTGGCGGCCCATTTTCGGCGGATAAAGCTGTGCCACCGGAAGTTATCAAAGCGCTCGAGGAACAATACAATCTAAATCAACCGGTGTGGCAGCAATATCTCAGCTATCTTGGGGACGTACTTCAAGGAGACTTTGGTCCTTCTTTTAAGTACTCAGGCAGAACGGTTAATGAGCTTATTGCGGCGGGTTTACCGATCACGGCAGAACTTGCTTTTTATGCAATGCTAGTTGCTTTGAGCGTAGGTATAACAGCGGGCGTTGGCGCGGCAATGCGGCCTAACACAATGCAGGACTATTTGCCGATGACCGGAGCGATGATTGGTATATGCATGCCATCGTTCCTGCTCGGCCCTCTGCTAGTTCTTATTTTCGGGATCCATCTGGATTGGCTACCAGTATCTGGATGGGGCGATATTCCCGGTGATAAAATTCTACCCTCAATTACGCTAGGTACTGGATATGCAGCTTATATTGCGCGACTATCAAGAGGGGGAATGCTTGAAGTGCTGTCCCAAGACTATATTAGAACAGCCCGAGCAAAAGGTTTGAGTGAGCGTTTAATTATTATAAAGCACGCTCTGCGCGGTGGACTAATACCTGTTGTTGCATTTTTAGGTCCTGCTTTTGCTGGGCTTTTAGCTGGCTCATTTGTTGTAGAAACAATATTCCAAATTCCCGGTTTGGGCCGATTTTATGTACAGGCCGCGTTTAACCGTGACTACACGTTAATACTCGGTATGACCATCTTTCTATCGACCCTTATTATATTATTTAATCTGTTATCAGACATGCTGGCGATTTGGTTGAACCCCAAGCTCAGGCAGGAAATTAGGGGGACGAACTGATGACTGATGCAATCGAAGATCATGGCACTTCTCTTTGGAAAGATGCCTGGATCAAACTTAGCAAAAATCGTTTAGCACTGTTTGGACTGGCGGTTCTAATAATGCTGATCGTAACCTCCCTATTGACACCGCTGATAGCCCCCTATGGCTATGAAACTCAGGATCTTGATATGGGAGCAACTGCCCCTTCATTACAGCATTGGCTTGGTACCGATATTTTTGGACGGGATATGCTGACCCGAATTATGTACGGCGGCAGAGTATCATTGATGGTTGGCTTCATTGCGACCGCGGTTGCTCTTGTCATTGGTATTCTTTGGGGTGCTATTGCAGGGTTTTTTGGGGGGCGTTTAGACGCCATCATGATGCGGATCGTAGATGTACTGTATGCCCTACCCTTTATGATTTTCATAATACTGTTAATGGTAGTGTTTGGACGTAATATTCTCCTATTGTTTCTTGCCATTGGAGCTGTTGAATGGCTAACAATGGCCAGGATTGTGCGTAGCCAGGTTATGGCACTAAGACATCAGGAATTTGTCGAAGCTGCAAATTCGCTAGGATTGTCTCAATGGACCATAATTCGCCGCCACATTATTCCTAATACTCTTGGCCCTGTTATCGTGTACACCACGCTGACAATTCCGAGCGTTATGCTGTTAGAAGCCTTTTTAAGCTTTTTAGGCCTAGGCATTCAACCGCCGGAAAGCTCGTGGGGCCTGCTGATTAACTATGGGGTCGAAACCATGGAAGAATTTCCTTGGCTCCTTATTTTTCCTGGTATAGCGCTATCGTTAACGCTGTTTGCACTCAATTTTCTAGGTGATGGTCTACGCGATGCTCTTGACCCTAGAACCTCTAAGGATTAGAACAGGACTTATATAATGGCAATTCTCGAGGTAAATGGTTTAAAGGTATATTTCCACACCCGTAATGGTGTTGTTAAAGCCGTTGACGATGTTTCATTCTCAGTCGATAGAGGAGAAACACTGGCTATTGTAGGGGAATCAGGGTCAGGTAAGTCTGTTACCTGCTACAGTCTGCTTGACCTTCTACCAAAGCCTCCCGCCAGAATAGAAGGTGGTACGGCCCTGTTTGATGGAAAAGATCTACTAACCTGCTCTGCTTCGGAGATGAGACACCATCGTTGCAATGATATAGCCGTTATTTTTCAAGATCCGATGACGTCACTAAATCCCTTCCTAACGATTGGTGAACAACTTATTGAGCCATTGATTTATCATCCGGATAGAAGTCAGATAAAAACACGAGTTGAAGCCAAGAGAACGGCAGTTGCCCTGCTCGATGAGGTAGGAATCATTGATTCCCATGCGCGGTTTGATTGTTATCCCCATGAGTTCTCAGGCGGTATGAGACAAAGGGTAATGATTGCCATGGCGTTGATTACAGAGCCAAAACTATTAATTTGCGATGAACCGACTACCGCACTGGATGTGACCATTCAGGCACAAATCCTTCGGCTGATAAAAAAGCTACAAGAAACGCGAAATGTAGCGGTAATTTTCATTAGTCATGACCTCGGTGTTGTCGCAGGCATCGCAGATAAAGTACTCGTCATGTGCGACGGCACTATTCGTGAAACTGGCGGCACTGATGATATCTTTTACAGGACTCAGAACGACTACACCAAAAAACTGCTCGCTGCGATACCGGAGGGTGCCAAGACTCTGCCGAATCGAGCTAAAAGTGACGAACTTTTGATTGAAGTCACTCATTTGAAAACGTATTTTAGAAACCAGCTAAATACCAGCAATAGCGAAGAACATCGATATGTAAAAGCTGTGGACGATGTCAGTCTGGAAATCGCGCGCGGAGAGATTTTGGGTTTAGTTGGGGAGTCTGGGTCTGGAAAATCAACCTTAGGTCGGTCAATTCTACAGCTAGCTCCCACCACTGAAGGATCAGTTAAATTTTCCGGTCAAACCCTCACAGGCTTAACCGCAAAGCAGCTAGTACCCTGGCGTAGGAGGATGCAAATGATCTTCCAAGATCCTTATGCCTCACTTAATCCTCGAATGACCGTATTTGAAACCCTGTCAGAACCGCTCCTCTATCATGGTATAGCCACTAAGAAAACGATTGCGAGCCAAGTTAAGCAGCTTATGGATGATGTTGGCTTATCTCAAGCCCAGCTGCGCAAGTATCCTCATGAGTTTTCTGGAGGCCAACGCCAACGTATCGCCATAGGACGAGCCATAGCTACCAAGCCAGAGTTTATTATTGCTGATGAGCCTGTATCAGCATTAGATGTAACCATCCAAGCGCAGATATTAGATTTAATTCTGGAGCTGGTGGAGCGACACAACCTTACGATGATGTTTATATCCCATGACTTGTCAGTTGTCCGGTACATCTCCGACCGGGTTGTGATCATGAACCGTGGTGTTATTGTCGAGCAGGGTGATACAGAGACCTTATGGGCTGCCCCTAAGGAAGCCTACACAAAAGAGCTTCTAGCGGCCATACCGCTTGCTGACCCAACAGCAGAACGTAAAAGAATAGCGAGTATCTAGCTCCCGGCAGTTACTCGCAGAGCTCTAAGCGCTCTTGACGAGCTTACTAGTAATGCAGTGGAATCTTGATCGATAGCTTTAACCGCCAGCTACAGACAAGATACTCCTGTCCCTCTCAAACCACAGTAACCACTCGGGTTTTTGACTAAATATTGCTGGTGATAGTCTTCAGCATAAAAGAATTCAGGGGCTAACTTAATCTCAGTCGTAATGGCCCCGAAGCCTAGATCTGTTAGTTTACGTTGCACGTTAGAAGCTGAGGTTTCAGCCTCGCTAAGCTGCGCTTCGCTGCAATAAATAGCAGACCGATACTGACTGCCCATATCATTACCTTGTCTCATGCCTTGAGTTGGATCATGAGACTCCCAAAAGACCGTCATTAACGCCTTAAAGTTAGTTAAACTTGGATCAAAAACAACCAGCACTACTTCAGTATGTCCTGTCAGCCCCGTACAGGTTTCTTCGTAGGTTGGGTTAGGCGTGGCACCTCCTGCGTAGCCCACTGCGGTAGAAACCACACCCTCTTGCTCCCAAAAGCGACGTTCTGCGCCCCAAAAGCAGCCCATAGCAAAGACTACTGCTTCTAAGTTCTCAGCGAAGGGTGGTTTTAAGGGCTGTCCTGTGATCAAGTGAACATCGGAAATAACGATGGCCTCTTTGCGGCCAGGTAAGCAATCACCGAGGGGAACGCTTTTACTCCCAAAAAGACTCGATAGCATCAATAGTATCCTTGCGTTGAAATAAAGTTAAATATAACTCGATTATTTTATGGCTGCCAGAACCAATAAGATGGGCAACCTAAAGATTAGTCTGCAGTGTTATTGTGTATGCCTATCACTTGACTTGTTTTCTCAACCGCGGATGCATCACCACCCTTCTTAGCCAAATCGTTACGCTGAGAATCCACCCTCTCGAGGTACTGAGCGTCTACGTCACCCGTTACATAATGACCATCAAACACTGAGCATTCAAAGCGAGTTATGGTGTCATTGCCTTCCTTTGCAGAGGCTACTAGATCTTCCAAGTCCTGGTAAATCAACCAATCTGCTCCAATTAAATCGCCCACCTCTTGGTCAGTCCTGTTGTGCGCAATAAGCTCAGATGCAGACGGCATATCTATGCCGTAAACGTTGGGATAGCGAACCCCGGGGGCAGCCGAGGCCATAAATACCTTATTTGCTCCCGCATCCCTTGCCATCTGGATAATCTCTTGAGAGGTCGTACCACGAACAATAGAATCATCCACCAAAAGTACATTCTTTCCAGCAAATTCTAACTTCACTGCATTCAGTTTTTGTCTTACCGATTTCTTACGTTCGGTCTGTCCAGGCATAATAAAAGTTCGCCCAATATAGCGGTTTTTCATGAAACCTTCGCGCAACTTGACACCTAACCGTTCAGCCAGCGCTTGAGCCGAAACGCGGCTTGTGTCTGGTATGGGGATAACAACATCAATGCCGTGGTCAGGTTTAAGTCGAATTAACTTATCAGCAAGCTTCTCACCCATCCGTAATCTGCATTTATAAACAGAAATATCGTCGATCAGTGAATCCGGTCGTGCAAAATAGACATGCTCAAATATGCACGGCATCAATTGATGCTCTTTTGCGCACTGGTGAAGATGAAGTACCCCTAACTCGTCCACAAAGAGAGCTTCACCAGGTTGAAGATCTCTAATTAACTCAAAACCCAGACTGTCGAGAACGACTGATTCAGAAACCACAGCATACTCAGTACCCTTAGCTGTTTCTCGTTTACCAAAACATAGCGGCCGAATTCCGAACCGGTCACGAAACGCAAACATTCCGTAATTGGCGATCAAGCCTACAACTGCATAGGCACCCTTGCATCGCTCGTGGACGCCCGACACCGCAGCAAAAATATCGTCGCTAGAAGGAGCAAGTTTTCCCTGCGCCTGTAATTCGTGGGCAAAGATATTGAGAAGGACCTCTGAATCAGAGTCGGTATTTAAATGCCGCAAATCATCCCGAAAAATCTGTTGGCGCAATTCATCGGCGTTAGTAAGATTACCGTTGTGAGCCACAAAAATACCATAAGGCGAATTGACGTAAAGTGGTTGAGCAAGCGCGGGCCCAGAACTTCCGGCTGTTGGGTAGCGTACATGCCCTATACCAACATCACCCACTAATCTCATCATATGACTGCGACGGAATACATCACGGGCCAAACCCTCGCCCTTACATTGATGGAGTTCCCCACCCGATTCGGTGACAATACCTGCCGCATCTTGACCTCGATGTTGTAACATCGTCAAAGCGTCATACAGCCGCAGATTTACACTAGACTTACCCGAAATGCCAACAACACCACACATGATTAAACCCAGCCTATTAAGAAGTCTTTAATGGCCACCGCAGCATCTATTCCAGCGTCCTTAAATAACATAAACACTGGGATAAGTTCTGACGATGTCCACCACAAATCTTGATCCACTGGTAATGCCTTAGGAAGCACTACCACCAACGCTAAAATAATTAGCATACCTCTAAAAACCCCAAATACGAGCCCTAAGGTTCTATCAGTACCACTCAATCCAGTTGAGCTTACCAATTTGCCCAGTAAAAAGTTGACTATAGCACCCACTAATAGCGTGCCAACGAAAAGAGAGGCCCAAGCTGCTAGCTGTCGCATCGACGCTAGAGCAATAACGTTTACTAATAACTCTCCAACGAGCTCATTGAATGTCATAGCGACGACAAATGCTGCCAGCCAAATCACGAGGGACATTGCTTCCTTAACAAACCCCCGAATAAGGCTGATCATCCCTGAAATTGTGATAATTGCAACAATTACTATATCTACTGCCGCTATATCCATAATACCTTTCCTAAGGTCTGCTAGTAGCTAGGTTTCGTATTTCAAAATAATAGATTTTGTCTCAAATATACGATCTATTGCTCGACTGGCGGCCTTAGCACGTCGCCAATCAATTTTAGGCCCAACCACAACCCGATAATGATTTTCACCAACAATCACAGCCCGTTCGATAAAAGCCTTATAGCCCTGATCAGTAAGCTTTTTCAATAATTTTTTTGCCTTTGGCTCGTCGGTAAAACTACCCACCTGGACACTCCATGCTTGCGGAAGCCCCTTATCAGTTAACCCGAAGTCAACGCCATCATTCGTAACCACTGGCAACGACTTCTTAACATTAAAGGCGCCAGTGACGCTTAAAGGACGCTTCGCGCGCTCGAGAGAAACCGCTTCAATTGAGGGTGCTGCTGGAATTTTAGTCGTACGGTCAACTTTATTTGGGTCAGTAAAGTCAATCAAAAGAGGTAGCACTATTAAACCAATGACCCCCAGTACCAGGGTGCCGGCTACTCGCTTCGCTAAACCTTCACTCACATCAAGCCTCTTTTGAAATAATATTCAATACTGACGAAACAGTATGAAATGAGCCAAAGACGACTATTTGGTCGTCTGCACTAGCCTCCGCAATTACTTTCAAGAACGCAGACTCAATTGAATCACAGCGATACCCCTTGAGCCCGGCATTATATACCATATCAAGCATTGATTGAGCAGAACTAGCCCGTGCATTATCACTTATTTTAGCTACCAGGACTTCATCCAACCTCCCGCCAACCTGACTGATCATTCCAGCCCAATCTTTGTCCGCCAACACTGACGCTACCGCATAGGTTTTACCCTTAATGATCGGTATATTTCGTTCTAAAACTGATGCTGCAGCGGGATTGTGCGCCACATCCAGCAATACATTAATGCCCTTAAATACAAGGCTCTGCTGTCGCCCCATGAGTGACACGTTCTTTAATGATTCGGTGACCTTTTCGGTTTCCAATTGCATGCCGGCACTGATCAATGCCTGAATCGCCAGAATCTTATTTTGAGGCAGCAATCCCCTCACTTCAATATCAGGAAATGATAACTGCACCCCTGAGTCCTGAACCAGCGATGTAAAATGACTTCCTTTAGTATTGTTAACAATAGAAAAATCGCAGCCTATCAGCAACGCAGCAGCACCTGTTTTTTGAACCAATTGGTCAAAGCCCTCTGGAGGGTTTTGCTCCCCAATAATCAAGGGCTTTTTAGCTCTTGAGATGCCCAGTTTCTCTGCCGCGATCTCTACTCTAGTATTACCAAGCCAATCTTGGTGATCAAGATCTATGCTCGTCACGACAGCAACGTCGGAATCAATGATGTTAATGGCATCCAAGCGCCCACCGAGCCCTACCTCTAACAAGACAATATCGAGTTCATGCTCCCCAAATATAACTAAAGCGGCAAGAGTATTAAATTCAAAATAGGTAAGCGAAATATCTCCCCTAACCGACTCGATGGCAACAAAAGCATCTACTATGCTCTCATCTGACACTGAAACTCCGGCAATACAAATTCTCTCGCTATACTTTAAAAAGTGTGGGGACGTAAAAACACCCACAGAATAGTCGTGGGCCAGTAAAATCGCTTGCATAGCTGCTATACAAGAGCCTTTTCCATTGGTTCCCGCAACCGTAACAACAGTTGGTCTGATTCCACTTTGAGGGGCCTCTCGTCTTACATTGAGCCTATCCCATACTTCGGAAACTCTCTCCAAACCTAGATCGATCTCACTAGGGTGCCTAGCCTCTAAAATAGCCAACCACTCACTGAGGGAACGATTAGGCATCATTAGTCTCTGGGATATTCATGAATTTAGATAACGCACTTGCCACTCTATCTCGGATCTCGCTTCGACTCAGAATCATATCGATATGGCCATGTTCTAATAAAAATTCACTACGCTGGAACCCTTTCGGTAATTTCTGTCGAATAGTATCTTCAATGACATTAGGTCCCGCGAACCCTGCCCTAGCGCCAGGCTCAGCGACATTTAAATCGCCTAGCATTGCCAAGCTGGCCGAAACACCACCGTAAACTGGATCGGTCATGAATGAGACATAGGGTACACCCGCTAATCTTAGTCTTTCTAAAATCGCACTAGTTTTCGCCATTTGCATCAACGAAATCAACGCTTCTTGCATTCGAGCCCCACCCGTCGCCGAAAAGCAGATAAGTGGTTTACGCTGTTCAAGTGCCAGATTAGCCGCTCGAGTAAACTTTTCACCGACGGCATAGCCCATTGAGCCACCATGAAACGCAAACTCAAAAGCGCAAGCAACCACTGGAATCCCTTTGAGAGTCCCACTCATTGCGATTAGCGCGTCCTTCTCACCGGTCTTTTTTCGCGCATCAGATAAGCGATCTTTATATTTTTTGACGTCTCTAAACTTCAACCGATCTAACGCCTCAAGTTCAGGTTCTAATTCCTGCCTACCGTCGGTGTCCAAAAAAATATCAAGACGGCGCCGAGCGCCAATCCGCATATGGTGGGTACACTTTGGGCAAACATCCAAATTACGTTCGAGCTCAGGACGGTATAAAGGAGAGGCACATTTAGGACATTTCTTCCAGAGGCCCTCAGGTACCGAGTTAACCCGCTCAGTTTTAGCCGCTGCGGGGCCCTTTGGGCGAATACGATTAAGCCAGTTCATAAACTTCCTTTTTCGAGCGGCCAACGGCAGCAAGAGAGAGAGATGTAGGTTTTCTTAGTTCGTATTCTAACATGACAATCCGGTCACCCATAGAATGTCCGGACAAATATTCGCCTAAATGTGATGGCCCAAGAGCGAAGATGGCTGAACCTAGCTAGAGTTATCAGCAAGATTTAACCCGATCAATAAAAAGACGCAGCTTAGACTCATCTTTAACACCCGGCTCACTTTCTACTCCCCCACTCACGTCGACCATATCGGGCGACACTGTCTGAATGGCTTCAACAACATTGTCTGGCGTTAGCCCCCCAGCGAGTATGAGCGGGTAATCACGAACAAGAGGCAGGCGACCCCAGTTAAACCTTTTACCCGTGCCGCCATATGCATTAGCATGCCAGGCGTCAAAAAGAAGCCAGTCACTGTCTGAATATTGGTCGATTTCTTCACTGATGTTCAGGTCATCTCGCATACGTATCGCTCTAATATAGGGGAACTTAAATTGTCTGCAAAATTCCGCTGTTTCATCGCCATGAAACTGTATTAAATCTGGTTTGACACTGCTAATTACCTGCTGGACAAAATGGGTGTTGGCGTTCACCAGCAATACCACACAGAGCACGCCTGGACGGATAGCCCCGCGGATCTCTATCGCACGTTCAATATCAACACAACGACTACTACCTTGGTATATGACCAAGCCTAGCGCGTCCGCCCCAGCATCTTGGGCCAACAGCGCCTGCTGAGAGCTAGTGATACCACATATTTTTACCTTTACAGCCATCGTCTTAACCCTTTCCATGTATCAATTCGGGCAAAAATACTGGCCCCTTAGGGAAAGAAGGAATCTCACAAGCTTCAGGATAAGTAACATCAACTAGATAAAGCCCATTGGGTGCGGCAGTAGCGGCACTTTTACACCTATCGCGGCCATCAAGTAGCTCTTTGATCCAATCTGCAGGCCGACGAGAGAGACCGACTTCCATCAGGGACCCAACGATATTACGAACCATGTGCAAGACAAACGCATTGGCTGTGATTTCAAAAACCAGTAAATTGGAACTCTCATAGACGGAGGCTTTTTCGACATGCCGAAAGGGTGAATTAGATTGACAGCCAGCACCTCGAAATGCTGAGAAATCTTGCTCCCCAAGCAGGAATTGGCAAGCGCCCTTCATCAAATCTCCTCTCAGAGGAGACTTAACCCAAGTAACACCGGTCGATAGAATTGCAGGGCGATTCTCCTGCGCAACCATAACGTAGCGATAAGTACGTGAAAGAGCGCTGAACCTAGCATGGAAATCAGGATTCACCTGTCCGGCCCACACTAAAGCCACCGTATCAGGTAATTTGCTATTTGCACCCATAACCCAATTGCGACCATCTCTTTTAGCCGAGCAATCGAAGTGTACGACCTGATAACTGGCATGAACCGCTGTGTCAGTTCTTCCCGCACAACCAACTATCACTGGCTCATTGGCGACATAAGATAAGGCTTTTTCCAAAACAGCCTGAACGGAAGGGCTATGCTTTTGCCGCTGAAACCCACAAAATTCAGCTCCATCGTAACTAACAATGGCGGCGTAGCGGATTACACCAGTCGGGAGATTTTCACCCTTTGGAATACGGCAATTTGGAATATAATTCCAGTCGGGTGTCTGCACTGCGCCAACCTTGTTATTAATTGAATGGTTATAAGTCTAATTGATCAAGAATAGTTTGAGCTCTGGATTTATCAGCCTTGCTCGCCTCAGCTATAATTTCATTAAGAATAGCGCGAGCACCTTGTTTATCGCCTAAGTCAGCGTAGGTAGCGGCTAAATCTAACTTTATATCGACTGGGTTAATATCTTGGAATTCATCCAAATATTCTATATCTGATAAGTCGGCAGTCTGACTCTGCTCAAGAGTATTCATACTTTCGAGAACCTCGCTATCAAAGTTTCTATCGATCTCTGGAAAATCCTCAAGAGCAATGTTAACGCCCATATCTGCATCAGACAATGGGGACTGCTCATCGACCTCCAAGATGCTCTGCCCCTGCTGTAATCTTGATGTCAAAATAAGCTCCGCCTTCTTGATAGAAAGCTTATCCTCTGAAGAATTAATTTCCTCATGCAACGCAACTAAGGGCTCAGTCAACTCCTCACTGAGATAGATTTCCAAAAGTTTAAGCCGACTACTCATATCATCAGAGTCATTGCTCCGCGCGCCCTCAAGAATATCCAAGGCCTCTTTAAGCTGGCCTAGAGACAGGTGCACCTCTGCTTCAGAAACCGGATCAACCATTAGATCGAATCCACCCAGATTAGCATCATCATCTGGCCCCGCAAAGATATCGCCGTCAGTTTCATCGAATACGATCTCATTTACCTCCAACTGCGATTGCATAGGTTCCTCATACATGTCTGCTAAGGTAGAATCGCTAGTAGGCGCCTCGCGGCGGATGGACTTATGGGCGAAAAGCCCTAGCATAGTGGCCAGTACCGCCAGTAACGACGCAATATACCAAGGCTGCTTTTCGATCCAAGCTATCGCTGCATTTGACCCATTAGCCTGTGCTTTCTCTGGGGGAAGCTCGATCATATCGGCCTTTGGCCTCACAGACTGCGTTAGCGCCTGTAATTTCGTCGTCAGCACCAATATCTCTTCGCGCAACGCCTCATTTTCCAGCTCAACTTGGGTGACCTCCATCAATCGATCCTGCTCTGAAGAATCAACACTATTAATTCTCACAAGGCTCATAACATCCGCTTCATCCCGATAGGGGATTAGCAGCAGCTCTCCCGAGTCGGCTGGATGTTTGCTTAGCACGGAGCGATAAGTGTCCTGCACCGCGCTCTCTGGCACTATTAGTGTTTCAGTTGAGGGACTAACGGCAACTAACGCCATGCCATCGCCTGTCTGGGCCCCGGCGACTATGTCGGACCCAACGGCAGTCTTTTCAACGTATACAGTGCGCTTTAGACCGGCTGATACAAAACCTCCAGATTGAATACTCGCCTGCTCAGAGGTTGGTAGCTTAATGACCGTATTGATAATTATTTTACTGGCATCGTCATATAAAAAAGAAAGTGGATTACCAATGAATATGGCATCCATCGTCTGCCAAACGGTGGCACCCTCGGGTCTTACTCTTTCAGATACTTTCCACAACGTATCGCCCTTGACTACAAGATAATGACCAAGCTCAGCGCTAGAACCGACATCCTCAGCAGCCGCTCCTGTCTCAGATAACTCAGTCATCGGAGACACCAGTATCTCAGTATTTCTTTTAAGACCTATAGTTTCAGAAACAAAGTCTCCAGTTTGAATACTAACATCGTAGAAGGTAGGTAATTTAACAATAGATTGAACGATGATCTTACCTGCATCCCCTGACAGGAAAGCTGATGGGTTCCCAATATAAATAGCGTCCATCGTTTGCCAGACTGTAATGCCATTAACGACTATTCGCTCAGATAAATTCCAAAGAGTGTCACCATTAGTGACTTTGTACTCATAAGCCCCGAGAACAGGAGCCAGGTAGCTATTAGAAGACGACTCCAAACCAGCTTTAACAGGAACTGCGACCACAGACGCGCTAGTAACAACCAGCGCAAAAAACCCAATAAGCAGAGTAATCGCGAACTTGACTTTGTGGGTCACCATAAAAACTTCCCTATTGAAAACACCTACAATACTAGCGTGATCATAACAAAGTTTACGCGACATAATCCACGAAAAAGACATCCCTTCTCTGCGTTTCTTAATGCTGGAGTTGTTATCGTAGGAACGAACCTAAAAAGCGCTGAAAACCGCACTTAGTCCACCATAAACATCTTAGTTGATTAGGATGCGTAGCATTCGCCGTAGTGGTTCAGCAGCACCCCAGAGTAGTTGGTCACCCACGGTAAAGGCTGACAGGTATTCTGGCCCCATGTTCATCTTCCGCAATCGACCAACGGGTATATCCATAGTGCCAGTCACGGCGGCCGGTGTTAAAAACTGCAATGTTGGCTCTTTATGATTTGCCACTACTGTTGCCCAGGGGTTAGCATCACCGAGCATAGATTCAATTTCATCCATGGGTATATCACCGGTCAGTTTTAGTGTTAAAGCCTGACTATGACAACGCATTGATCCAACTCTAACGCATAGCCCATCAAGAGGAATCGGGGTTGATTCCCTCCCAAGAATCTTATTCGTCTCTGCTTGATTCTTCCATTCTTCACGACTCTGACCGTTCGCTAGCTCCGTATCTATATAAGGCAGCAGGCTGCCTGCTAATGGGTAGCCCCAGCTGTCGACAGGAAAGGTCTTACTTCGTAAAATGTTCGTTACGCCGCGATCAATATCTAGGATTGCTGAGGATGGATCGCTTAACTGAGCACTTACTGCTGAGTCAATAGAACCCATCTGCGAGATAAGTTCGCGCATATTCTGCGCCCCAGCGCCCGAGGCAGCTTGATAGGTCATAGATGAGGCCCACTCAACTAGATCTTCGTTGAAAAGCCCTCCGAGCGCCATTAGCATCAAACTAACCGTGCAGTTACCGCCAGTGAAATCTTTAATACCATTCGCTAAGCCGCGCTTGATAACAGCGCTGTTTACCGGGTCGAGTACAATCAGAGAGTTACTTTCCATTCGTAGTGTAGATGCTGCATCTATCCAATAACCGGTCCAGCCTCGATTGCGTAGCTGGGGATATACCTTTGAGGTATAACCACCACCTTGGCAGGTCAGGATAATATCCATTCTAAAAAGCACATCAAGATCAAAGGCATCCTCTAAAGTTGCAGCGCCACTCCCAACGTCAGGGCCGATTTTGCCTGCTTGGGACGTAGTGAAAAATACCGGATCAACATCTCGGAAATCGAGCTCGGCTTTCATTCGCTCCATCAAAACGGAACCAACCATACCTCGCCAACCTACAAAACCTGTCTTTTTCATTACTTCAACCTACTTTAAAAAATAAAATCCAAAACGCAACCTTCGGCTATAACGCAAGCGTGACTACTTGATTGCTCCATAAACCCAAGGGTGAGCCTTTCCACGCTCAACTTCATACTGCCTAATTTTATCGGCCTGAATGAGCGTTAGGCCAATCTCGTCGAGACCCGTTAATAAGCATTGCTTACGAAACTGATCTAGCGAAAACTTAAAAACCTGCCCTGAATCGCTAGTTACCGTCTGGCTAGCCAAGTTAACATCTAACTCATATCCTTCAGTAGCCTCTAACTCTAAGAATAGAATATCGACCTCATCCTCGGTCAGGATGACTGGCAATACGCCATTTTTAAAGCAATTATTATAGAAAATATCGGCATAACTTGGCGCTATTACGACGTTAAAGCCATAATCTTCTAATGCCCATGGCGCATGCTCTCGACTAGAGCCGCAGCCGAAGTTTTTACGCGCAAGCAATATTGAAGCACCTCGATAGCGCGGTTTGTTGAGCGCGAAATCAGGATTTAGGGGCCTGTCAGAGCAATCTTGCCCAGGCTCCCCATGATCTAAATACCGCAACTCATCGAATAAATTCGGGCCAAAGCCGCTGCGTTTAATCGACTTAAGAAACTGCTTAGGGATAATCATATCGGTATCGACATTGGCTCGATCCATAGGGCCCACCAAACCGCGATGCTGTGTAAATGCCTTCATAGATTAACTCCCGCCGTCGACTCGCTTAGAAAATGCCTAACGTCAACTATATGTCCGGCCACAGCGGCTGCAGCTGCCATTGCAGGACTCATTAGGTGAGTTCGCCCTCCTTTACCTTGACGGCCCTCAAAGTTTCTATTGGAAGTTGATGCACAATGTTCGCCTTCCCCTAATTTATCTGCATTCATAGCCAAACACATGGAACAGCCAGGCTCACGCCATTCCATACCGGCTGCAATGAATATCTTATCTAAACCCTCGGCTTCGGCCTGGGCCTTCACCATCTGAGACCCCGGGACTATAAGCACTTGTTTGATCGAACTAGCCACTTGCCTGCCCTTCGCCACTTGCGCCGCTTCGCGCATATCCTCGATCCGAGAGTTGGTGCAGGAGCCAATAAAAACTCGATCGACAGCGATAGACGCAATAGGGGTTCCACCCTCTAAGCCCATATACTCTAACGCCCGCTCAACGCCCTTACGGCGCTCCTTATTTACTTGATCCTCAGGCCGCGGCACCAATGCAGTAACAGGCGCGACCATCTCGGGTGAGGTGCCCCAGGTCACTTGGGGGACAATGTCGTCGGCATGTAGCTCAACCTCGATATCGAAAAAAGCATTATCATCACTCACTAGAGTCTGCCAGTATTTCACCGCCTGATGCCAGAGATCTCCCTTCGGGACGAATTGTCGGCCTTTACAGTATGAGATGGTTTTTTCATCGACCGCCACCATACCTACGCGGGCTCCAGCCTCAATAGCCATATTACAGACAGTCATGCGCCCTTCCACTGACATATCCCTAAATACTGAACCTGAAAACTCTATTGCATGACCACTACCCCCGGCGGTACCTATCTTGCCAATAATAGCCAGAACGACATCTTTTGGAGTCACACCCAGACCTACCACACCCTCGACGCTGACTCGCATGTTTTTCATCTTCTTGGAAACCAAACACTGCGTTGCCAGGACATGCTCAACCTCAGAAGTTCCTATACCATGCGCCAGACAGGCTAAAGCCCCATGTGTCGCCGTATGAGAATCGCCACAAACGACGGTCATGCCGGGCATAGTCGCTCCAAGCTCAGGTCCCATTACATGGACAATACCCTGACCCATTTCATTCATCTTGAATTCTTTGATACCAAAATGATCACAATTGTCGTCTAGCGTCTGAACCTGAATCCGTGAGATCTCATCCGGAATCCCAGAAACGCCCGCCTCACGCTCGGATCGGTCGGTGGAAATATTATGATCAGGTGTCGCTATGTTGGTATCAAGCCGCCAAGGTCCCCTGCCCGCAATACGCAGGCCCTCAAAAGCTTGGGGTGAGGTGACCTCATGCAATACGTGCCGGTCAATATAGAGTAATGAAGATCCATCATCATTCTCATTAACCAGATGTGAATCCCAAAGCTTGTCATACAGTGTTCTGGCCGCCATTGAAAACGCTCCTAATTTAGTATTGCTCTTAGTATAGCTTTGCTTTAGCATGAAATAAATTCATAATTTTCATTCATACCATTCTTAAACGGAATAGCACCTAAAGGCACTCATGGACAAGCATAACCTAAACGCGTTTATTACCGTCGCAGAGACAAAATCATTCTCTAGTGCTGCCGAAATACTGCACGTCACTCAGTCCACGATAAGTAAACGCATTGCACTTTTGGAGAGTACGATGGGGCAAAAACTGTTTGATCGGATCGCGCGTCAGATTTCCCTCACCCCAGCAGGCGCAGAGCTATTACCCCGAGCCAAGCACATGGTCCAAGAGTACCAAAATGCCATACAGGCTATCAATGATCTCTCAGGAAGCACCTCAGGAATCCTCCGGCTAGCCATAAGCCACCACCTAGGACTACACCGCTTGCCCCCAATTCTTAGGGCTTACGCACAGGACCACCCAGATGTAGCCTTAGATATTGAATTTATGGACTCAGAGAAGGCTTATGAGCAAGTGTTGCACGGACATTCAGAGATCGCTGTCATCACATTAGCACTAGAGCAGCATAATAACATCGCTCGTAGGAAGATCTGGGACGATCGATTAAGGTTTGTTTGCGCCCAAGATCATCCTCTAAGTGAGGTGCCATCACCGAAACTCAAACACCTGGCAGATTACCCTGTGATCTTACCGGGGCTGAACACCTATACGGGACGTATAGTTCAAAACTTATTCCAAGCGGAAGATATCCGGCTAAAATCGCCAATGTCGACTAATTATCTCGAGACCATCAGTACCATGGTAGAGGTGGGGCTCGGCTGGAGCGTACTCCCAGAGACACTCGTCAAAGATCTGCATGTAATGTCAATTCCTGACTGCCACATACAGCGGGAACTTGGCTATATCCACCACACAAAGAGAACGCTATCGAATTCAGCCAAGGCCTTCATCGCACTTATAGATCAGCAGCCCTAACTATATTGGTTTCAACCCGCTGTCTACAGAAGCATTCTGCGCTCTGTGCCGCAGAAAGTGATCCATTAGTGTTAGAGCCAACATAGCTTCAGCGATAGGCACAGCACGAATTCCAACACAGGGGTCATGTCGGCCTGTAGTCACCACCTCGACTTCGTTACCGAACTTATCTATTGATTGCCCAGGAATACGAATACTTGACGTCGGCTTCAGGGCCAAATGGGCCAAAATTGTCTGTCCCGATGATATTCCACCCAGAACACCTCCAGAGTTGTTTGATAAAAACCCCGCAGGTGAAAGTTCATCGCGATGTTCTGTACCTTTTTGGCTTACTGACTCAAAGCCAGAGCCAATTTCTACGCCCTTAACCGCATTAATACCCATCAGACCATGAGCGATATCAGCATCGAGCCGATCAAATACTGGTTCGCCGAGGCCAACAGGCATATTATCAGCAACCACCGTCACCTTAGCGCCAATCGAGTTTCCTTCTTTAGATAGCGCCTGCATATAGGCCTCAAGCGCCTCAATCTTATCAGGATCAGGAAAAAAGAATGGATTAGATTCAATTTCATCTTTCACAAAACGCTCAGGAACTATCGGACCTAACTGAGAAACATAACCATAAATAGAAATGCCGGCCACTTCATGAAGATACTTTTTGGCGATGGCTCCAGCCGCGACACGCATGGCCGTCTCACGCGCAGAACTCCGGCCGCCACCACGATAGTCTCTGTCACCGTATTTTTGATGATAGGTATAATCTGCATGAGAGGGTCTGAATAAGTCTTTTATTTTGCTGTAATCTTTTGATTTTTGATCTTGATTTTCTATCAGCATTCCAATAGACGAACCCGTTGTTTTACCCTCAAAAACACCAGACAGTATTTTAACTTCGTCATCCTCTCGCCGCTGAGTGGTATATCTGGACTGTCCGGGCTTTCGGCGGTTCAGATCAGGCTGCAAATCAGCCGCAGAAATCTCTAGCCCGGGAGGGCATCCGTCGACGATACAACCAATTGCCGGCCCGTGACTCTCACCAAAGCTGGTAACGGTAAAAAGCTTTCCTATTGAATTACCTGACATATGTATTGCTAACCCTATTTTCTTAAAAACCATACTGAAAGATGGAGAATTATACCCTCTTTACGCGAACATTTCGCGATGCTCAGCGAGCTGGGCTTGCGTGAGCATAAAAACGCCGCTATCGCCCTCAGCGAATTCAAACCACATAAAGGGTACAGACGGAAACGCCCCCTCAAGTGCCTCACCAGAATTTCCGACCTCAACTATCAACAGTCCGTCCTCACTCAGGTATTCGTGTGACTGTTGCAGTAATCTACGAGTAAAGTCCAATCCGTCGCAACCAGAAGCCAATGCTAGTTCAGGCTCGTGGCGAAACTCTTCAGGCATATTATCTAAATCAGCTTGATCGACATAAGGAGGATTACTGATGATAAGGTCAAAATCTCGCCCCTTAAGGCCCTCGAATAAGTCAGATTGAATAGCGACTACCCTCTTTCCCAGCTTATGATTATCAATGTTAATATTGGCAACGGCGATTGCATCCGCAGATATATCGCTCAAAACCACTTCGGCTTCATCAAATCCATACGCACAGCTAATACCAATACAGCCACCACCAGCACACAGATCCAATATTCGCTTAGGGTTGCTCTGAAGCCAAGGTTCAAAATAATTAGTGATTAGGCCCGCTATAGGCGACCTAGGGATCAGAACCCGTTGATCGACCATAAAGGGTAGGCCGCAAAACCAAGCTTGCCCGGTTATGTAAGGAGCAGGTATCCGCTCGTCCACTCTTCGTCGAAACAAAGACCTAATCTGTTCGAGCTGCTGCCCCGTAAGTACAGTGGTGAGAAGTGAGCGGTCAGCATTAGGCGGAAACGCGAGGACATAAGATAATATTGAAACTGCCTCGTCCCAAGCACTGTCGGTTCCATGACCAAAATAAAGATTATGATCAATAAACATAGCTTCACCCTCACCTAATAACTGAGCGACGTTAAGACTTTCAGCATTTAGCTGATTTGGCTGATTTGTCTGTTCATAGGGGTCAGAATTGTTCGTCATGGCACCTCCAATAAAATAATATTTTACCCTTGAACGGTGTCTTAGTGTTTATTTTGTTACAATATTACTACCATAATAAACCACCATTAACTTGTTTAGCTGGAAATAATACATGAATAATCATTTTGCTAAAATAATCCAAAGCACCGGTGAAGATCTTAACCGTCCTGGCCTGTTGGATACGCCCGCTCGAGCGGCAAAAGCCTTTGCCTATCTTACCAGCGGTTACGATATGGACCTAGACGAGGTGATCAACAATGCTCTCTTTCCTTCGGATTCCGAGGAAATGGTCATGGTGAAGGATATCGAGCTCTATTCGCTGTGCGAACATCACATGCTGCCGTTCATCGGTAAATGTCATGTAGCCTACATCCCAAGCGGGAAAGTTCTTGGGCTATCCAAGGTGGCCAGAGTGGTCGATATGTTCTCACGACGACTGCAAATCCAAGAAACCCTCGCCCAGCAAATCGCTTCGACCATTCAACAAGTAACAAAGGCGCAGGGTGTAGGGGTTATTATTGAGGCCAAACACATGTGTATGATGATGCGTGGCGTGGAAAAACAGAATTCATCAATGAAGACCTCAGCGATGTTAGGCACTTTCCGAAGTAGCCAGGCGACGCGAACCGAGTTCTTCTCGTTATTAGGGAACCACTAAGCTTCTTTGCAGAGAATAGCAAAGCACTCATGAAAGCCTCTCTAATTTAGAAAGGCTTGTGCCTTTTTTGCTACGTCTTCGGCTTGCGCCTCAAGATGAAGATGATGTGAGCCCGGCAACTTTAGAATTTCCATCTGAGGAATCCACTCAAAGAGTTCACTCTGCTGCCGGTCTGGGGAGAATGCACTATTACCCGCCTGAATCAACATTACTCTGGCTACTATCGCCACAAAAAAACTTTTTAAGTGCTCCACCGAGTACTTAGTATAAGAGGCGGCTTTTAATCGCTGGTCGCTAGCCCAATAAAATCCTCTAGGTCCCTCAGACACACCTCTGGTAGCGAGAAGTGCAGCTGCATCGAACTCTAGTGGTACAAAACCATTGACGCGAGCCTGGACTGCGCGATCAAAGTCATGGAAAAAAGTAGGGGACGAAGCGCCAAAACGATTATTTTCACGAATAGCTTTAGCGAGTTGCTTAGCGGCGCTATCAGCTGCCTGCGGCATCGGAACGTAGCCATCGATGAGGACCACATGGCTAACTCGATCAGGAAAAGTGCCAGCGATAAGGCCTGATATGATTGCTCCACGAGAGTGACCAATAATTGCGAACCGATCCCAACCCATTTGATCAGCCACGGCCACCACTTCGCCAACATCCATCCAAATGTCATAGGTCGCATCAACCGAGCGATGACTACTTAAACCATGCCCCGCCAAGTCTAGAGCTACCACGTTAAGATTATCCATAAACGGTAACATTCGATCAAAGGTTGCCGCGTTATCTAACCAACCATGAAGAGCGATCACTGGCAACGAGCCCGATCTTCCCCACTCTTTGGCTTTTAGAGTCAAGCCATTAGTTTCAAACGATCTTTCTCTGACAAATTCAATCGACATAATACATCCAGTTAATTACGGCTAGTTTCGCCGCCATCATCACAGCAAAGCCGCTGAGAGGTTAAATTAGTGGCCATTTGCTCTTGATCAACTGCTCTGAAACTGACCAAGTTTGGACATCTAGTCGATCAGAAAGATCCGCTATTAATTTACGTTCTTGAGTCATTCCCAATACGCAAAACCATTTCCACGCGGCATTAAATCATCTAACCACGTAATTTCAAGATAATAATACTCATTGATGGCTAGCTTTCACCAAATCACCCTGATTACCCTAAGAATTCACATGGCCTAGTGATAATTATGTATGCATAGCGGAAGACGGTAACGCTAACCTTACTTACCCTTTTTAGGTTTTGCCCCATCTTCATTATCGGCATCGTCGCTCGCCACAAAAGATGGAATACTGCTATCACTTAATTCATCAGACTCTTCCTGCGTGTCCACTACACCCCCTGTTTCGACAGATACCGAGGAATACCCCGAAGTCGGTTCAGCAACGGGCCATTCATCAAAGGGGAAAGGCTTGGACTCGGCATTAAAGGTTAAAAACATAATAGTTTGGTAAACCCATTGACCCAATCCTTGACCCAAATTCCGCAAATTGTCGTTATCTTTTCCAGTCACCAGCACCAACAAAAACTGAGCAAGTACAATCAGAGAAATAACCGAACGTCCGGCCATAAGCAGGACGCTAAATAGAACCATATAGGCTAATCTAACCCAAGTAGTAGTGTTTTTCACATGCATTTCGTTATCCGCCATTTGGTTTCACCATGAATTCAACATCCTGTTTTTGATCCGCAAGCATCATTTCACGCAACGATTCTTTAATTGGCCGCTGTTTGAATAAAGTAGCATATAACGCCGAGGCTAGGGGCATATATAGCCCCAATTCTTCAGCTTTCTGTATCACTAGTCGCGTAGTGTTAACACCCTCTGCAATCTGCCCAACATCCTTCACAGCCTCATCAAGAGTTCTTCCACTGCCCAGCGCAAAGCCAACCCGGAAGTTTCTACTCAAGGGTGAAGAGCATGTAACATAAAGATCCCCTATTCCACTTAGACCCAAAAACGTAAGTGGATTTGCACCAAATTCAACCGCAAAGCGACTCATCTCAGCGAGGCTTCTAGTAAGCACAACACTTTTAGTATTCTGGCCTACACCCATAGCGTCAGCAATACCTGCGACGATGGCATAAATATTCTTTAGTGCTCCCGCCAACTCTACCCCAAAACGATCGTGGTTCGGATAAACACGAAAATAATCAGACACCAAAAGACTCTGGATATGCTCACAAAAAACGTCATCCTCACTCGCAACAACCGTCGCAGTTATTTCAAACTGAGCAATCTCCTTCGCAAGGTTGGGCCCGCTAATCACGCCAACAGTGCAATCTGGCAATTCTTCTTCAAGTACCTGACTGGGCAATAAGAATGTCTTAGCTTCGATACCTTTAGCTGTGCTTACCACAAAGGCACCCGAAGAAACCCATGGATTGACTTGTTTGGCCACATCACGAAAAGATCCGCTAGGAACTGCAAAAAATACTGTATCGCAGCCTTCTACCGACGATCTCAAGTCATTACTTATTGATAGGCTGGAATGTAGCTGGTACCCAGGAAGGTAGGCTGAGTTCTCTCCTGTCTCGGTAATTTGAGCAAATGTATCCTCATTACGCAGCCACAAGGTAGTCTGATAGCCATTGACGGCGATCATATTAGCAATGGCCGTACCAAAACTACCACCACCTAGAACTGCGACCCTTTTATTTTTATTCTTAACCACTAAAGCCTCAAAAAAAACCGTATTTAAAAACTTATTATAGGCACTAGAGCGCGGGATGTCAGCCGCAAATAAACAAGCGCCTCAAAGAGACGCCTTACCTTAAAGAGTCCAAGACTAGCCGAACATAAGTCTATTTAGCTCCTGAACAAACTGAGCTGGATTTTCAAGAGGTCGCCCAGCTGACAGCGCAGCCTGGTCAAAGAGAACCCCGGCCAGTATCGCTGCAGATCCATCATCACTTTCAGCACTCAGCTTGTTAACTAAGGGATGCTCCATGTTGATTTCGAGAATAGGCTTCGATTCAGGCACAGCTTGCCCTGCAGCTTGCATTATCTTGCGCATTTGCTCGCCCATGTCATTATCGCCAACCACCAGGCAGGCAGGAGAATTAGTTAGCCTCGTCGTAGTGCGCACTTCCTCAACCCTTTCTTTGAGAAGATCCTTAATGCGGGTCAGTAGATCAGCATGCTCATCAGATTTAGCGTCTTTTTCAGCCAGATTGTCGGTATTTTGTTCAGGTATATCCCCCGTTATTTTACTGAGATCAAGCTCACCACGAGCAACGTCTTGGAAGGATTTCCCATCAAACTCTGTAAGATAGCCCATCATCCACTCATCAATTCGATCAGACATCAATAACACTTCGATACCGTGTTTGCGAAAAACCTCTAAGTAGGGACTATTATTGATAATTGAATGACTGTCTCCAGTAACGTAATAGATTTTGTCCTGCCCTTCTTTCATTCTTTCTATATAGTCAGGCAGACTTACGGTAGGGGTAGCGCCGTCGACGGTAGAGCTAGCAAAGCGGAATAACTTAGCGATTTTTTCTCGATTACCATGATCTTCACTTGGACCCTCTTTTAAAACAGCGCCAAATTGCGACCAAAATGTAGCATACTTTTCTGGGTCACTCGTTGCCATCTTACCAAGCATGTCTAGAACTCGCTTGGTTAGTGCAGCCCTAATACTGTCAACTAAGAGCGTTTTTTGAAGGATTTCACGCGACACGTTAAGTGGCAAGTCTGCGCTATCTAAGACGCCTTTAACAAAACGCAGATACATTGGCATAAACTGTTCGGCATCATCCATAATGAATGTCCGCTTAATGTACAGTTTAATACCACGGGATGCCTCACGTTGGTAGAGGTCCATTGGCGCCATGCCCGGGATATACAGTAAACTTGTATACTCTTGCTTTCCCTCAACACGATTGTGACTCCAAGTTAGAGGCTCTGCAAAATCACTAGACACGTGACGGTAGAACTCCTTGTATTCTTCCTCTGTAACCTCAGATCTAGAGCGAGTCCAAAGTGCCTTGGCATCGTTTACGGCCTGCCACTCGGGAGCACTCTCAACAACCGTTTCCTTATCGCCCGACTCTTCAGGCTCCGAGCCCGGCATAGAAGGCATTTCTTGCTTTAGCATCTCCACAGGTATGGCAATATGATCAGAATACTTTTTAACAATACTGCGAAGCCGCCAATCGTTAGCAAACTCAGACTCATCCGACTTTAAGTACAAGGTTATCTGCGTGCCACGCTCAGCCCTCTCGATAGGCTCTATTTGATAATCGGCTTCACCCTCACAACTCCAGCGAATTGCCTCTGACGATGGCGCACCGGCACGACGGGTCTCCACGACAACGCGATCAGCGACAATAAATGAAGAATAAAAACCAACCCCAAATTGACCTATTAGCTGAGAATCCTGCTGTTGATCACCCGTTAGATTTTTTAAGAAATCAGCAGTACCAGAACGCGCAATGGTACCCAGATTAGCGATCACCTCATCCCGAGACATACCAATTCCATTATCTGAAATGGTAATCGTTTTCGCTTCCTCGTCGACACCAATACGGATATGGACTTCGCCTTCATCTTCATACAGAGCTGTATTCTCTAAAGCTTCAAAACGAAGCTTGTCAGTCGCATCGGATGCATTTGATATTAATTCTCTTAAAAAAATCTCCTTATTTGAATACAGAGAATGAATCATAAGATGAAGTAGTTGCTTGGCTTCAGTTTGAAAACCTAAGGTCTCCGAGCCTGTTTTTGCTTTAGCTGTCATTCTTTTGTGCTCTCCTAATGGGTACGCAATGAAATTGAATATTAATATGTTTGCCTTCTGCCTCTCGAGATGGGGGCAAAGTAGCCAATTTCAACCTTTACGGATGATATTATGGAAGTAAAAAGTGACAGCGAGCGGTCGCTATGGGCATAGCCGGGTCATCCTGCCAAGCCGTCGCTGACACATTGACAAGTTTTTTGCCCTGACGGAGCACGGTGCAGTTGGCATAAATTGTTTTATAGCGCCCAGGGCGCAAATAATCCAGAGAGAAGTCGACAACTTTAGGGATAACGCTGACGTCTAGGACATAGAGTACCTCTATTGCGGCTGAAAGCTCCAAAAAGCCCCCAATCACACCACCATGGATCGCCGGCAGGGTTGGATTGCCAATGTTGCTCGCCCTTCTCTCAAGCCAGTAAAGAACCCCCTCAGATTCAACCTTAGCTTGTGCGCCAATGAAGCTACTATAAGGGATCAGATCTAGAATCTTTTGTGGGTCATTCGCCCGTCGTGCAGTAATAACCGTTTCTGTTATCTGGCCCTGCCTCAACCTATCATCAATATTTTCAGGGGAGCTAATCTCTTGGGTCATTTGGGCTCCTCCAATACTTCTTTGGAAGGCTTGCTGATTGCGCCAAAGAGGCGATTCACTCGGCGGCGCAGAATATCACTAAAACGCATGCCCTCAGCATCCACTTTCATAAAGGTGGCGACGCAATGAGCAATTGGATTGTCTTCATCGTTTTGCCATGCAGAGCCTCTGCAGAAGATCACGTTAGCAGTATTACGATACACCTTGGCGGAGACAAAAATGGGTTTCTTGGGCTCTGCTGGATGCATATAGTCAAGACGCAGGTCCATTGTGGGTGTTATAGCCCTGCGATCTAATACCGTGATAGCGGCACAGCCACAACAGGTGTCGAGCAGGCTTACGATTACCCCACCATGAACCACGCCAGTCAGTGGATTGCCAATAACCTCTTCTTTGTACGGAAAGGTCATTTCGGCTTGTCCTTGGCCAACGCGCGTGAGTTTAAAACCTAACGCTGCACCATGACCTGCGCGCTCCATCGCGAACTTTAGCGCCGGCTTGAACATAGCCATTTTGAGATTAAATTCCATGTTCTCACCTTAAAGGACAACGCCTAAAATAACACCCTGCTAATCCAGATCAGGCAAGACTATCCTCAGCAACAAAGTATTTTGGATCTTCGATGACATTTACTTCAACAAGATTACCCGCCTTGTTAAGTAACTTTCTGCACTCATCACTAAGATGCACCAAATGCAGGGCCTTACCTGCATTAAGATATCGCTCAGCCAAGGTGTCGATGGCCTCAAGACCCGAGTGATCTGCCACTCTGGATCGCGCGAAATCAATAATAACGTCATCATTATCTTGTCTTGGATCAAAACGTTCCAAAAACGATGTGACCGAGCCGAAAAATAACGGACCCGTAACGGCGTAAACTGTCGAACCCTTGTGGTCTTCTCGAGCATCAATACGAATATGTTTGGCATGCTCCCAAGCAAACACCAAGGCCGACACAATAACACCTACCACAACCGCGACTGCCAAATCGGTCGCTACCGTAACACCTGACACTAGAACCAAAATCAATGCATCACTACGGGGGACCTTACCGACAATCCGGAAACTACTCCACTCAAACGTACCAATCACCACGATAAACATAACCCCAATAAGGGCTGCTAAGGGGATTTGTTCAATGAGCGGTGAGGCAAATAAGATAAAAATGAGTAGGAATATAGCCGCCGTAATACCTGAGGCTCGCCCCCGACCACCGGAGTTAACATTGATCATGCTCTGTCCGATCATAGCGCAACCACCCATGCCTCCAAACAAACCGGTTACGGTATTAGCAACTCCCTGCCCGATACATTCTCGATTACCACGCCCACGGGTCTCAGTTATCTCGTCAATGAGTCGCAATGTGAGTAAAGACTCTATTAATCCAATCGCTGCCAAAATAGTCGCGTAAGGTAATATTATAAACAAGGTATCGAGATTGTAGGGGACTGCAGGAATGCTAAACACAGGAAACCCGCCAGCAATAGATGCTATATCACCGACGACTCGAGTATCAAGGTCAAGCCCTAATACCAATAGAGTAACCACGACAATAGCGACCAGAGATGACGGAACAGACTTGGTTAAGCGAGGCAAGTAATGAATAATTGCCATCGTTAATATGACTAATGCCACTAACATGTAAAGCTGCTCGCCCTTTAACCAGGCTACATCGACGATAGAACCTTGCATAAAAGTTCCATCTAGCCAGCCAGCTTCGCCCGAATTACCAAACTGACCCAATTGAGCCAAAAAGATTACGATAGCAAGCCCGTTCACAAAACCTAGCATGACAGGGTACGGCACCATTCGAATAAACTTACCTAGCTTGAATACCCCTGCACCAATCTGTAACAGACCCATTAACACTACGGTTATAAATAAGTATTCGACACCATGGTCAGCAACCAGTGAAACCATCACCACCGCTAAGGCGCCAGTAGCACCACTAATCATACCCGGCCGCCCGCCAATACAGGCGGTAATCAAACCCACCATGAATGCCGCATATAGCCCCACCAAGGGATCTACACCGGCGACGAAAGCGAAAGCAACAGCCTCTGGCACAAGTGCCAGAGCAACGGTTAAACCGGAAAGGATGTCGTTTCTAAGGGTAGCTACTTTACTAAACTGAAATTCAAACATTAATGCGTTTTCTCTTGATGATGATTATGCCGATGAAACAACAAAATTACTGACCATTAATTAGTGCGTCCGCGACCAGTCCCCCGGTTAGAATTGCCACCTGACGGTCGGTTACGACCCGGTGAGTTGCTTCCAGGTTTTCTGGCGCCTGCGTAGGGAGACGTCCCTTTCGATGCAGGCCTAGACGGACGTTCACCACCAGTACCCTCTGACCTTCTGTTATCCGAATTAGCGTGATCTTTGTTACCTCCGGCACTTTGAGATTGGTTTTGACCACCCCTCTTCAGCTTGTTACCAGGCGTAGGACCTTGGCCATAGACAGAACGGCGCTTAGCGTTAGATGAATTGTTGTTATGTCGTGAATTATCACTAGCATTAGTTTGACTAGATAGCGGTTTACGCGGCTTATTGGCGCGAACTGGCCGATTTAACGTCGTTTCTTTGACCATCTGCTCTGGCTCAAAGCCTTCAATTTCTTTGCGCGGTATTAATTTCTGGGTCAATCTCTCGATATCAGACAGTAAATCGACTTCATCTGCGCTTACCAATGATATGGCTTCACCGGTTGCGCCAGCGCGTCCAGTACGACCAATACGGTGCACGTAGTCTTCAGACACATTAGGTAGGTCAAAATTCACAACGTAGGGCAATTGTTCAATATCAAGACCACGAGCCGCGATGTCTGTAGCCACAAGAATACGGATTTCTCCCGCCTTGAATCCAGCCAAAGCCTTAGTCCGTGCTCCCTGGCTTTTGTTGCCATGGATGGCCGAGGCCACAATACCCTGTGACTCAAGATGCTTTGTTAGCTTGTTAGCGCCATGTTTGGTCTTTGTGAAAACCAGAGCCTGACTCCAGCTACCCTCTTTAATAAGTTTAGTTAAAAGGGGAGCTTTTTGCTTTTTGTCAACGGGGCAAGCCCACTGGGTGACTGTTGGTGCAGCCGCATTACGAGGAGTGACTGATATCTCGATCGGGTTTTTAACCAAACCTTTAGCTAACTTTCTAATGTCATCAGAAAACGTGGCCGAGAACATAAGGTTTTGTCGGCGTCTGGGTAAAAACGCAATGATTTTGGTTATATCGTGGATAAAACCCATGTCCAACATTCGATCTGCTTCGTCTAACACGAGAATTTCTAAATTAGAAAATTTAACTGCATTTTGACTATAGAGATCCATCAAACGGCCGGGGGTTGCCACTAAAATATCGACGCCACGCCGAAGCTTCATCATTTGGGGGTTTATTTTTACCCCACCAAATACGACTGCCGAGGACAAAGACATATGCTTACCATATGTAGCTACACTTTCTCCTACCTGGGCCGCTAGTTCACGGGTTGGAGTCAGAATAAGCGTCCGAACCTCGTTGGCTGGCGCTCGACGCCCTTTAGACAGTATCTGCAGGATTGGCAGCGTAAAACCTGCCGTTTTACCCGTTCCTGTTTGAGCAGCTGCCATGACATCATGACCGGCCAAGACGGCGGGTATGGCCTTCTCTTGAATAGGTGAAGGAGTATCGTAACCTTGGGTGGCAATAGCTTTTAAAAGGGGCGCGGAAAGGCCCAGAGAATTGAACGTCATAATTTTGTCTTTTGTTAGCCGCTAACCTAGGACCGGGGCTGCGACATTGAATAGGAATTCTTAGATGGTCCGAGAATGGCGCGGAGAATACAGATATTAGTGTGTAAAAGCTATTTATAACCAGATTTAACAGCAATTAAGCGCCAAATCACTGGATTAAGCGCCGGCAAGCACCTTGTAGGCTTCGATGACTCGATCTGGCGCCTGCACCAATTCTACGAGGACACCCTCAGCGGACAAAGGAAACTCATCATTCCCTTTAGGGTGAATAAAACAAACGTCATGTCCAGCTGCACCAGGGCGTATACCACCAGGGGTAAAACGAAGCCCCCTAGAAGACAGCCAGCTCACTGCGGCTTCAAGGTCATCGATCCAAAGTCCGATGTGATTAAGCGCGGGTATATCGACCCTAGGCTTTTTATCGACATCAAGAGGCTGCATTAAATCCACCTCCACCGCAAAGTCGCCAGAGCCCATCAAACAGATATCTTCATCAACATTTTCACTTTCACTGACAAAAGTGGTTTTATACTCAAGACCAAGCAGACCTACCCAAAATTCATTTAGCTTAGCCTTACTATCAGACCCAATGGCGACTTGCTGTATGCCTAGAACAGAAAATGGACGAATTTTCTCCAAAACGGACTCCTAAAAAATAATATCGTCAGCCCGTTAAATTAGCAGGACCGATAGGTTTGTTCAAATTTATCGATGAATATACTTAACTGGTCAGCCGCAAGGTCGTTGATACCCGCTGCAGCCGCTCTGCCGCCACCCGTAGGGAATTGACCGCAGAGTTTACTCGCGCCATGTTTGTTGCTTAGTGGCGCCCTAACGCTCACTAAATAGCCGCCATTTGACTTCTCGGTCAGCACAGCATGAGCACGGTCAGGGTACCTATTGGTCAAGTCATTGCTAAATACCCCGCTCGCACGTCTAGCCCATGGAGTATCGGGAAGCATATAGACAGCATTACTCTTATTAACCCTTAACGGAGCCAGGGCTTGAACTGAGGTAAAATCTTGATGGTAACCAGATTCAAGTTTCTCAAAATGCTGATTACTATCAACAATAAAATCGACAGGGTTCTCATACTCATAAACTAGTTTATAAAGCTCTGCTGGCGCAAAGTGCAAATCGCTCAAGTCCGAACCATAACCGTTATAATTCATGTAGATGCCAAGTTTATTGAGCATTTTGACTTGATCAGGTTTGATGTCGCTACCTTTCAGCATTCCTTGAGCGGTATGTTTGAGGTTATCACCAAAGGTGCCCACCGCCCCCCAAGCTAAACGCGCACCACGCAGATATTGATTAACTAAAAGACTTGTTGAGACATTGGGAGATTCATTGATCAGAGATATCAGTGATGATGAAGCTGGGACCTCTCCAGCATCATGGTGGTCAATATAAAGCACTGTTGCTCCGCTTTTAAGAACCCGGTCTAAATCACTACGGTTTTTGGCCATCGAGACATCAAGGACAGTAACTCGATCTCCGTCTTCCGCCTGCACCTGGCTCAATAATACAATATCGCGTTTGACACCAGTAACTAATACCGAAGACCTCGGCTCTAGTTGCCTGAGTTGTACTAAGGCGCATATCCCATCAGCATCACCATTAAAAACGTCAAAATCGGCCATCAGGCTACGGTACCTTAAATTTGATCATAACTCTTTTGAATTTGTGAAGCCTCTAGGCGATTGATCTCACTAGGGCAAAGCATACAGCATATCAAATGTGGCCAAAAGATCCATTTGATGACAAACGTAGTGGGCTAGTGGAGAAAATTGAGGCGCGATTTACTAATAGGTGTCGGCTATCTGAAATAGGGCTAAAAGGATACTCTCGTCCACCGCACTTAACGTCCTTAAAAGAGGTCTTACAATAACCTAAATTTGTGATCCAAAGGAGAGAATCGATGACAAAAAAATCGAATTTTCAATCAAGGCTTGCCACCCATAGGTGAACCAAGCCCCTACCCTAAAAAACGATAACTATTGGCTGTCACGACCGGCAAGCGTGCCCTCAAGCTCGATGCGGTTTTCATCAAGTGCGAGATAAGGATTCTGTTCTTGAATCGCCCCTGGGTGGACAACCGAAATCGTAATTTGGCTATCATTTTCACCACCAAATAAGCGTCCAATCCCATCGCTACGCCTTAAGATTTCGATGGTAGCGTGACGACCCTCTTTGGTATAAACCAAAATAATCTCTTCAGCGACCGTAGAGGAGACTAACTCCCAGCCTGACCCTTGAGTAGAGTTACCGTAGAACACCAAATTACTCGCAGGGCTGCGATTAGACATCAAGACAATTCTGCCCGCGATGCCAGTTCCCGTGCCTAAAATAACCGTAGGCTCTTTTTGAATGTCCGCGTCTGGTGGTAATGGCATGTCTG
>Ga0302122_10000012_pt1 | contig 95319 bp, 89 predicted proteins | sample CB21_SCM_MG_FD_203115 | JGI IMG/M metagenome (GOLD analysis project Ga0302122, IMG submission 203115) | Marine microbial communities from Western Arctic Ocean, Canada - CB21_SCM | ecosystem: Environmental > Aquatic > Marine > Oceanic | place: Canada: Western Arctic Ocean | collected 2017-09-28 | reverse complement strand
ATTCAGACGAAAGCTCCAGTGGCGGCTCTGGTGTTGCCCTGGCAGCACTGGTCGTCGGCGGAGTGGGTTACGCACTGCTTGGCAACAATCCAGAGCTTAAAGAGACGCTGGTACTCGACGAATATGATCGCGCTTTCGAACTCGACCTGGAAACCCGGGTCACTGTGCGCAACCCAGGACCCTCGGCACAGTCTGTACTCGAGGAATTGGATACCAAGCAGATCGACGAAACGCTGATTCACCGTAGCGACTTACAAATAACAATGAGCTACACCCTGGACTCAAGACATTCGTTGTGGCTGATAGATTCAGATAACTCTATCGACTCGGAACAACTCGCGCGTATGAGTATGTCAGCGATACACAGCGATGGCACCCGTTATGCCTTTGGCGTTAATCAGTCTCTTTCGGGTTTTCACAATAGTCTGGTGGGACAGGCCGGCACACCTGGACTTGTCAGTACATTCCAGACCGATGCGTTCTCGGCACCGCTCGCCGGTTTCACAGACCTGGGTTACCACGGGGGTTTGGGATTTGTCTCCCAGACTGGCTGGCAGGGAGGATTATCTTTTGCTTTTACGGATGAGCAAAAACAATACGGCCTTAAAAGCGACAGCTCGGCAGTCCATGCCGGCTTCCAACAAGATCGCTGGGGTGTAGGCTTACGGATGGATTTGCTCGAGGAAGACGGCAACCTGCTGGGTGGTGCCTCGGGCGGAGCGCTTAGCGTCTCGCGGGCACGAACTGTTTCTGGGGCGTTGCGAGGACACCTGAACATTGATCAGCGATGGTCAGTCGTGGGTAAATATACCGAGGCCCTGACATGGACAGATGATCTTCATGCCAGCCTGGTTCAAGATTTCAGTGAGATCCAAAGCAACAGTTGGGGGATCGGGTTGGTTGGGCGTGACCTACTCACCCGAAACGATGCCTTCGGTGTGGCCTGGTCTCAACCACTGCGTACCTACAGCGGTGATGCCACAATCAGCGTGCCGTACTGGAACGACAATCTGGGCGGAGTTGATTTTAAGACCAGGCGTACCAAATTGGCCCCTGACGGGACAGAACAGGCATTCGAACTTTTCTACCGCAAGTCTTTGGGCAGACAGGCTCGGCTGATTACCTACCTTGTGCATCGCGAACAGCCTTTGCACCGACGCGGCAGCAGAGCCCACACCAGCCTGGTCGGAGCATGGCAAATGGATTTCCCACCACGCTGACGTTGCCCGCTACTTGTTGTTAGGCTAGTGGGTGAAAGAACTCATCCCTACCAGACAAAAGATACCGACAGTAAAAGCTTTGAACAACATTCGCCCTACCCCAAACCGCAATGGCCCGCTGATTGTCTTCGCCGCATTCCTGGCGTACTACCTGGCGACTGCAATGATGCTGCCTTATGGTGCAGGGCCCGATCACACGGCCCACATCGACGGCGCAACCTTTATTTTCGATCAGGGGCGACTGGCTGTTCTACCGCAGGATGAAGAGCAACTTCATTTCACCGTCTACGGCTCAACGCGCGCGCTGCGACCACCGCTATCGTACATTACGGCTGCAATAGCAGCTCGCGCCCTGGGCTGGACAGGAATCGATACCAGTCTGCTGTTTCGTGTTGGGCCAGCCTTGCTGTGTGCGTTGAGCGTGGGACTCATCTTTGCTGCCCTGCGGCGCTATTTCAACAACACCTGGTTTGCCATCGGTGGTGCGCTACTAGCCGGTTTGATGCCGCAGTTTACTTTTATTGCCTCGCACCTCAATGACGACTGTGCTGCGATTTTCTCGGTCACCCTCACGCTTTACTTCCTGGTGCGACTGTTGCACGAAAAGTTAACGCCAGCTCTTGCCGGCGCTATCGGCATTGCGATTGGCCTGGTGATTCTATCCAAGTTCACGGCTTGGCTGTTCTTGCCTTCCGCTGGCCTGGCTCTTCTTGCTTTCGCGCGGCCTCAATCGAGACACTGGCTACCCTGCCTGGCACTTTTTGTCATCGGAGCTGTAGTCGGCGGTATCTGGTGGATTGGGTTCAATGTTTTTCACTATGGCTGGAACGACCCCCTTGCCTTTCATATCAGCGCACAAACCAGTGCGGGTCATATCCGTATAGACCCCGACTCGGTACGCAAATTCGCTGACGAGGGAGTATCTCTGGCCCACTTAGTGCTGGGCAACTACAAGGGTTTTGTCGACGAAACCTTAATTTCGACCATTGGTAATCTGGATAAGCTCAGGCTCAGGCTCGGACTACCCCAGTACCTGCTCTACAGCCTGGTACTACTTCTTAGCATGATCTATCTGCCCCTGCGATGGTTGTCGATCCTTTGGGCAAGATTTCTCGGCAGAGTGTCGTACCAAGCTCGAGAGTGTCTGTTTGAAACGCTTCTGCTCAGCGCCGTTGTATTTCAATTTTTCATGTATGCGAGATACAACCTTAATCAGGAAGCACAGATCCAAGGTAAGTATCTATTACCCGTGTTGTCTTGTAGTTTGTTACTTTTTTTCTCCGCTACTGAAAAGGTCGGGCGTTGGCGTTGGCTGCGCCAGCATATGCCGCTACTGACTTTTGGAGCCACACTGGGTGGAACTCGTATCTCACTCACGCCGATTCTGATGGTTAGCGTAATCATCCTGGTACACGCCGATGCACTGGCTCGCTTCGTAGTGCCTTTTTATGACCCGCCAGCAATGGCCTTGCGACTTGGGGGCTTGCGCGTTTTGAATCTTCGAACCGATATGCTCATCGACGATACCCGAAATCTGGAACTTCAGGTTACTGATGACGGCTGGGAGATACATACTCTGACTGCAGACAGTCAGATTATTTTTAAACCAAGATTGTGTGACTTTTTCCAGGCAAATAACCTGGTGCTCCTACAAATGCACAGTGACACTGCGGGTATGCTGCAACTTTTCTGGGACAGTGGAGAGAATTTTGTTGCGGGCGAAGGTATTTCTTCAACTACCGCTAGAATCCAACCAGGAGAAAACGTACTCGCACTGACGGCTGGAATTGGTGAATGCAAGCGTATTCGGATCGACCCGACCAATGAAGTCGACAGAGACATTGTTATCAAGTTGCTTGCAGTTGCGCCACTGTCGATCAGCCGCCAACCCTTCAAGATCCAGTGAGGTGTTACTGGACCAATAACTGTCAGGTGGCACGCCATGACTAAACATGGGCGCGGCGCTCAATCACTGACTGACCAGGTTTTTGATGTTTTGGTGGTCGGTGGTGGAATCACCGGAGCCTGGACTGCACTGGATTGCACCCTAAGAGGAATGTCCACTGTGCTGATCGAAAAAAATGATTTTGGCAGTGCCACATCTATGCGCTCATCCAGGCTGCTGCATGGCGGTATACGCTATCTGCAGCAGTTGGAGCTTGCGAAAGTGCGCGAATCATCCCGCGAGAGGGCCTTTCTGATACGCTGCGCACCGCACATGGTTGAACACGTACCGTTCATCGTACCCACGTACCGCGGTCTGCGCCAAAGCCGCGGTTTTCTATACAGCGGTATGCTCGCGTACCGGTTATTGACTCTGGGCGCCCAGACTGGGTTGACCGATCCTGCTACTCAAATACCCAAAGACCGAGCTCTCAGTCGTGCGCAAACCATAGCGGGTGGAGCACTGGATGGCGAAAACATTACGGGCGGGCGGGTACTGTACGAGACGCAGATGAACAGTTCCGAACGAATGACACTGGGTGTGATTGATACTGCCCGCCTATCTGGTGCCGCCACGTTCAATTACATCGCGATGGAGAATTACTGCAGTGGTGATCGCAAAGTGGTTGGTGTCAAAGTCCGTGACAGGGTTAGCAATAAGTCATTTGAAATTCGCTCTCGCGTCGTAGTCAACGCCGCCGGCCCTTGGTGTGACAGTCTGAACCAGACTGCATCATTGCACCGGCTGAACACCGGCTTTGCTCGCGGCGCTCACATCATCACCCGGCCACTACTGGGCAACTATGCAGTCGCCTTGCCTTCCACCTTCCGTGCGGACGGTGTGGCCACACGCGGGAATCGGCATATTTTCGTTATTCCCTGGCGAGGCTACTCTCTCATTGGCACGAGTTATATTGAAGCCAATGAACCCTCAGGGGAATTGGTTCCGACCAATAGCGAAATCAACCAACTGATTGAAACCGTTAACGCGTCCCTGCCACAGGCAAAGCTGAATCGCGCCGATGTACGCCAATCCTTCGCCGGCTATTACCCGTTGCAGAATCCAGCAATCCAGCGCGGGGTTTATCAGGGCACCGGTGAATACCAACTGGTTGATCACAGCGTTACCGACAATCTAGACGGACTGGTTACCGCACTGGGCGCCAAGTTCACCACCGGCCGTCGGCTCGGCGAGATGACAGCTCAGTTGGTACAAAAAAAACTCGGCCGACAAGGGTCACGCTACAACCCAACTAGAAGAGTCCGACTGGTTGGCGGTGATATCAACGATCTGGCCAAGTTCCGTAATGACTGCATTCAACAATACAGCACTCTTTGGCCAGAGCAAATCTGTCTACAACTGGTAAGCAGTTACGGGACAAGAATCGATGAGATCGCGCAGTTATGCCGTCACCGACCGGATCTGGCCGAACTGCTCGCCCGTGGGGGCGATACCATCGCCGCCCAGGTGGTATGGGCAGCACAGCACGAATCTGTCGTGCATCTTACCGATATCCTCCTGCGCCGTACCGACCTGTGTCTACTGGGTAATCCCGGGGATACGGTACTGGAACGCTGCGCCCAACTCGCTGGCGACGTGCTCAACTGGAGCGAAGAACGACGACAGGCTGAGTTAGAATCCCTGCGTATTGAACTTGGCCGAAGCATCCCGGCGGCCTAGAACCTGACCCCTCCGGCTTGAAAGTACTCCACATTGCTCCGACCCCGTTCTTTTCAGACCGGGGCTGCCACATACGGATACTCAGCATCCTGCGCGCGATAGAAACCCGTGGTGGCGCCAATATCCTATGTACCTACCCGCTTGGACGTGATGTCGGCGGAGTGAGCACGCGTCGGGCCTCTGCGGTACCTGACTATGAAAACACTGAGGCCGGCCCGCAAAAAGGCAAGCTGCGGGCTGACTTGATGCTGCTGATCCTATGCCTGCGTACGGCCTTGAAAGAAAAACCAGACCTCATACACGCCCACCTGCATGAAGGATTACTGATCGGCTGGCTGGTGAGAATACTTCTGCCATGGAGGCGCCTGGTGCTGATTGCCGATCTACAAGGTGGACTCGTGGGTGAGTTGGATGACTACGGATTCTTCTCGCGCAGGTCAATTGCGCCAGGCCTACTACGCTTTTGCTTTCGAACGCTCGAGGCATGGCTGCTAAAGCTGCCAGCGCACATTTTCTGCTCCTCCGGTAACAGCGAGCAAATTCTCCGAACAGACTACGGGATCAAGCCAAGTCGGATCACCCGACTGGACGATCGGGTGGACCTCAGTGCCTATGATCCTGCCCGAGTGTCACGATCGATTTCACCTTTTCCCGAAGATTCGTTTGTCGCTATCTATAGCGGCTCCTTGCTGCCGATCAAAGGTCTTGATGTACTTAAGGAGTTGATACTGACGGTGACCGAGCGGCGGCACGACATCTGCTTCCTTGTGCTGGGTTATCCCACAGTTGAAATGGAGGCGTTTATCGCAGAGCACCAAATCTCGGCCCAGGTTGCTCTAACAGGGCGCACCGCATTTGAATCTCTTCCCGGTTACCTGGCGCTGGCGAACGCCGGTATTGAACCGAAGCGCTCGGCTTCGGGTGAGGGCAGCGGCAAACTGCTACATTACATGGCTGCGGGCCTTGCGCTGGCAGCGTTCCCCACAGAGCACAATCTGTCTATCGCTGGCGCTGATGCTCTGGCTACAGGCAACACGCCAGCCGACCTTGCCCGACGAATTGAAATGCTGGCTGATGATCGGGCACTGTGCCGCGTTGCCGGACAGGCAAACCGTGATCAGGCACGAGCCTATTCACTGGAGGACGGCGGGGAGACTATTGTCGGTATTTACCAGGCGCTGGGCTTAACCCTCAACTAACAAAATGCCCACGAGGGCTAATAGAGATTCAACAATGCGAGTTCTGGTAACAGGCGGGACCGGATTTACCGGTAAGGCGTTGGTCAAACGACTGCGCGATGCCGGACATGAGCCGGTCGCGCTTGACTACAAGGAAGGTGTCAAGACCGATGAAATACGCCAGTGGGGCGTGAAAGTGATTATCGGCAGTGTTACCGATGCCAACATTGTCCGTGAAGCCGTGCAGGGGGTTGAGGTTATCCATCACCTGGCAGCTGCGTTCAGGGAACTGGATGTGCCTAACAATTACTATCATGAGGTTAACTTCAAAGGCACTCGCATAGTGCTCGATGCAGCCAAAGACGCCCGGGTCAAACGCTTCATCTACTGCAGCACTTGCGGGGTACACGGTAACGTCAAGAACCCGCCGGCAAATGAAGATGCGCCCATCGCTGCGGCTGACTACTATCAGCAGACCAAGTACGAAGCAGAACCCTTGGTACAACAATATGAACAATATGGTCTAAAAACAGTCATCGTCCGACCTGCTGCCATTTATGGACCGGGTGACCCCGAGCGTTTTGGGATGATCTTTCGGCGGGTTGCTAGAGGTAGTTTTCCAATATTCGGCAATGGTCAAGCCTTTTATCACCCGCTCTACATTGACAACTTTGTTGATGCACTAATGAACGTAACACAAGACGGTGTTGGCGACGGTCGAACCTACCTGATTGCCGATCACGAATATGTCACCATCGAAAACTTGGTGCAGCGAGTAGCTGGCGCTATGGATCGGAAAGTAAAAACTCCGTATTTCCCTTTCTGGCCACTGTGGCTTGCTGGACACTTTTTTGAAAAAGCCTGCAAGCCTTTCAAGATCGCCCCACCCATCTTCCCGCGCCGGGTCGACTGGTACCGGCAAAACCGGGCCTTTGATATCTCCCGGGCGCAACGAGAAATTGATTACGACCCACGTGTTGGCCTCGATGAAGGCCTGCGGGCCACGGCCCAGTGGTACCAAGAAGAAGGCTACCTGTGAGTTCCGGCAAGGCCAACCAAAATGGCGCGCTTAAGCATCAAGTCAGAGGCTCACAAATACGGCGATACTACAGCCAATGAGGTTCTGGACAACCATCATGCAAGCGGGGAACGCCGTAGTGTCACATACTGACCTTCCACGTCACTGGTTAATTTTCTGATGTGCGGCATTGCCGGAATACTGAGTCCTGACCCGGAGCATCGAGCCGCCATTGAGCGGATGACGCGGGCGCTGTATCACCGTGGACCAGATGATCAGGGTTACTACCACAACGGCAAAATTGTGCTGGGTCAGACCCGGCTCAGCATTATCGATCTTCAAACCGGCCACCAACCCATCAGTAACGAGGATGACACCGCGGTACTGGTGTGCAACGGGGAGATTTATAACAGCCCTGAATTGCGCAAAGTACTGGTTGAAAAGGGCCATCGGTTTCGCACCCGCACCGATGTCGAAGTCATACTGCATCTTTACGAGGAACATGGTGACGATTGCGTCAAGCACCTGCAGGGCATGTTCGCTTTTGCGCTGTGGGATCGGATCCGGCAAAGACTGCTGCTGGCCCGTGACCATATGGGCCAGAAACCGCTATTTTTCACGACTGGACCGGGTACCATTTTCTTCGCCTCCGAAGTCAAGGCACTGCTCGCATCGAATCTGGTACAGCCCGAGATGGAACTTGAGGGCATGTGGCACTACATGTCGCTGCGATTCATGCCAGACCAGTTTACCTTTTTCAAAAACATTCAAAAACTCCCTGCGGCCAGTCGCCTGGTTTTCGAAAACGGAGCAACTCGGATTGATCGCTATTGGGATATCGACTTCCTGGCCAAACACAGCGGCTCGGAAAAAGAAATCGAGGAAGGCCTTCACCATACTTTGCTTGAGACCGTGAAGTCTCACATGCTGAGCGATGTACCGGTCGGAGCTTTTCTTTCAGGCGGTATTGACTCCGGTATCGTCTCCGCGATGATGGCCAGCGTGCAGGAGCAGCCAGTACCGGTCTTTTCCATCGGTGTGAAGGAGCAGTCCTTCAATGAACTACCCTACGCGCGCATGGTCGCGCAGCGCTACGGTATGGAAGCGCACGAAGAGGTCGTGGAATCAAACATGATTCACAAGATTCCTACGATGATTCACCATATGGATGAACCTTCCGATCCCTTCGGCGTTGGCGTATACCTGGTTGCACAACTCGCCCGGCGCAACGTTAAAGTTGCCTTATCCGGAGATGGCGGTGATGAGAACTTCGCTGGGTACGACCGATTCGCCGGCCAGAGACTGGCGGACTATTACGCCGTGTTGCCCCGCTGGCTGCGCCAGACCGTGATGGACCGACTGATCCGCCTGATACCAGACTCTTTTCAGTACAAGACTATTGCGCAAAAAGCGCGCTGGCTCAATGAGATGTCATTGCGAGAACGTGGTGACCGTTACGCCCACAGCATGAGCTTCCTGCGCTTTACCGATGACGCCAAACGTTCTTTGTTCACCGAACAATCTCAATCCACATTCGACTCACAGGATTCACGAGAAAAAATCCTGGCACATTTCAATGCAAGCAATGTCAATGAACTGGTCGACCGCATGTTATACACCGATCTTATGACCCGCATGCCGGATCACTTGTTGGTGATCGCAGACCGTATGTGCATGGCGCACTCACTGGAAAACCGCTCTCCACTGGTCGATCACCGCCTGGTGGAGTATGCCGCTGCGATACCTGGCAATATGAAACTAAAAGGCATGAAGCTTAAGCACATCCTGCGCTCAGTATCTGCGCGCTACCTGCCGCGAGAGCTGGTGTATCGCGAAAAACAGGGTTTTGGCTTTCCCATCGCTTTGTGGTTGCGCAACGATCTTGCTCATTTTCTACGCAACCTGTTCGCTGAATCCCGTTTCGTCGAAGCTGGGATTTTTGATCGAAAAGTCATACAGACGCTGCTCGACGAGCATCTTTCAGGGAAAGTTGATCACAATTTCCGTTTGTGGATACTGCTTAATCTCGAACTATGGTACCGGATGTACTTCGAAAATACCTCGGTAGACCAAATGCACGAGATAACCAACCGGATGATGAGGCCAAGCTGAAGTGGGCGGGCACCACCAGGCGATATGGTATGAATAGTACACGACACAAAACGCATCATGCCATCACACAGGGAGGTAATTCCCTGTCCCGCTACCAGGATGTCATTGTGGGTAGGCGGTCAATCGCGACGACTCTGTATTTCGAGCTTTGCGTCTGGCTTGCTCCCGTTCCTGGCGCCATTGGTCTTTTCCTGCGCAAACTGTTTTGGCCGCGCCTGTTTGCTGCCTGCGGTACTGGCGTGGTCTTTGGCAGGGGAATAATCCTGCGTCACCCGGGGCGGGTTAGCCTAGGTCAGCGGGTGGTTGTTGGCGAGGGTACTACACTGGACGCACGATCATCATCGCCGCAGGTATCCCTTGCGATCGGCGATGATGTGATGATTGCCGACCATTGCGCCCTTTCTTGTAAAGAAGGGATGTTAAGGATCGGCAACCGTGTTGGACTGGGCACCCAGACCGTAATCCAATCAACACACCAATGCCCGACATCTATTGGCGATGACGTCATTATAGGCCCCAGTTGCTACATCGTCGGCGGAGGGAACTACCAACTTGATGACCCTGATCAATTGATACGAACCCAGGAAATCCGCTCTGACGGCGGCTGCATCATTGAAAACAATGTCTGGCTGGGTGGAAAAGTCACTGTACTTGACGGAGCAAAAATCGGGCATAGCACGGTGATTGCAGCTGGCGCGGTTGTGACTCGGGAAATACCGCCTTACTGCATCTGCGCTGGTGTTCCGGCCCGGGTTATCAAGCATAGAAAAGAGTAACTTCGCACGTGCGTACCAGGTTTTTACTCACTGCCCTTAAGATTCTTTTTTCCGGTGGCCTGCTTTACTGGCTTATCCATGATCTGGAACTGAAACAGGTTGGACTCGTGATAGCGGATGCCAACGTCGGCCTGCTGTCACTGGCTTTTATGATGTTTTTCCTGGGCTATCTGATCACTGCATTCCGCTGGCGTATGCTCCTGTCCGCACAAGGCGTGCATGCGCGCATCGGTTTTCTCGTGCAATCTTTCATGGTCGCGATATTTTTCAACAACCTGCTTCCCTCGACTATTGGTGGAGATATTGTGCGGGTCTATGACTCCTGGCGTCTGGGAAACAGCCGTTCTGGCGCTGCATCGGTAGTTATCGTTGACCGACTGATGGGTCTTTTGGCCCTGGCAAGCTACGCGTTGATTACTGTAATGACGGCAAAACAGTTGGCCGATTTGATTCCAGCACTGCCCGCTCTGGTACTGGGTGCAGCACTTGGCGTTGGTAGCTTAGCTTGGTTTGTTTTTTTCGCACCGCGGCAGCTTTATCAAAAGCTCGAGCAATGCCTCGATCGGCGGACAACTCAACCCTGGCGTATCATTGCCAAAATCGCCTCGGCATTCTCCGCGTTCAGGGGTAGGCGGGATCTTCTGGTTCGCGCATTTGGCTTATCCCTTTTACTTCAGCTTAACGTAATTGTTCACTTCATTATTGTCAGTTGGGCATTAGGGATAGATATTCCGGTACTTGCCATGTTCACAATAATCCCCCTCAGTATATTCGTGACCATGCTGCCAGTTTCCATAAACGGCATTGGCCTAAGAGAAGGTGTGTTCGTTTTCTTTTTCAGTGCGTATGGTATTGATGCTGTCGAGGCAATCGCTTTTGCCTGGATCGCACTCGGCTTTGTGATGCTGCAAGGAGTGATTGGCGGGATACTTTTTGCAGCCCGTGGAGAAAGTAAACAGCTCTCTTAACTGACCGCTGGGTTGTAGTGAAACTCACCCGGTGGGAGTGGTCGTTAAGGGCGCAGATAAACCAGCACCCTGTCCCCAGAGTCGCTCTCAAAAACCTTTTCGGGGGCATTACCCAGGGCATCCAGCACCCACGCCTCGGTTTTGGTAGCTGAGCGCGACAAACGTAATGCCACGTATGCGGCATCAGGCCAGTGGCCCTTGCGCAGTCCGTGAAGAATCTTACCCACATCCTCGACGATGAGATTGCTATCGTTATGACGCCCAGCATAGTAGGCGATGCGCCAATCGTTGCTGACGAGTGAGCCGATTTCGGTAGTATGGCTTGCGAGCCACAGGCCGGAATCTTTGATCGCCCGGGCACGAGTAACATTATCGAGGCCACTGACACATTCCCCCACACCCCAAAGCAGCAGCAACACAGCCAGAACCCGGGCTGTTGCCTTCAGACGGTGCCAGCGAATCGCACCCAACACCCATTCCAGAGCGAACGGCACTATCAACAGCACTGTGACGCTAAGCGCCAGCGGGTAACGCGCAACCAGGAACAACTTCACGATCGCGAATACCAGTAGGATCATCAGATGCATGCCCAACAGGGCGGCCCAAAGCCTATTCAGAGCTTTGTGCGGGAACCGGATTCCAGACCGTAACCCAGCGAAACCCAGCAAACCCCAGGGTACAGTCAATTGCGAAAACACTGCAGAAACCAGAATCATCAGTACGGAAAAAATAAAAAGTACCCAAGCATATTCATTTGCATACTGACCGAGAAATTCCTGGCGCAATACGGTGATCTTGTGTGCAAAGGTGGCACTGATCTGCTGCCACGCACTGACTACGACATCCAGTGGCGCACTAAAAGCTGCTAACGGACCGACCCCGGCGTTAGGCGCTAACAACCACCAACTCAACACTATCGCGAGCAAACCTGCAGACGCCGCAAGCAACAGTAGCCAGAACCAGGGCGAACCCCCAGTCGCACGTCGAGTAAAACTCAGCAACAGTGGTGTCGAGAGCAAAAATACCACTCCCTCGATACGAAATAGGCTGGCAATCGCGAACGCAGCAGCAACTAGGAGCCGGTAACGTAAGCTGGGCTCATTGACACAGCGTGCTAAATACAAGGCGGCCACCAGATAAAAGGTCAGGTAACCTGCATCACGAATAATAAAAGCACGATATTCGTTGAAAGCCGGATGCATGACCGCAACCAATACCGCAAAAACAGTTAGCCGCTGTGAGGTGCCGCCAAATGCACGCACTACCAACACGAACAACACTGACGATGCGGTAAACAACCCGGCGTTGAGCAGTTGTCCGGCCCACTGATAACTGATACCCAGTAACTTACCAAGCAGCAGCATCAACAACGAAAAAAACGGCCAGTGGTGCGAGGCAAATGCACCAGCCCAATCGCCAGAGGCCAGGAGTTCTGCCGTTCGCACATAGATAACGCCATCATTATTGATGACATCGTCGATATACAGACACCATGCCGAGGTGAGCACGCCGGAAAGAGCACATAGCGCCAGGACGCTAGTGACAAAACGCTTATCCGCCGGCTGGTCAGTCAACAACTTCATAACAGGCTATCGTCAAACATGCGGGCAGGCCCAGCTGATATAGATATAGGTTTGCGCATACCCACTCCTTCAAGGCAGCATCTTTTCGTGGGCAAACAATTCCGCGGTTGTTTCGCGATTGCGCACCACATGGTATCGCGCACCATCGACCATGACTGCTGCGGGGCGTGGCCGGGCGTTGTAATTGGAGCTCATAACCAAACCGTAGGCGCCGACAGAACGCACCGCCAGCAGATCACCCTGAGCTACCGCAAGGTGCCGACCTCGGGCAATAAAATCACCACTTTCGCAAATCGGGCCAACCACATCGCAATTCCGAACTTCACCGCTACCCGGATTCACCGCAACAACCTCGTGCCAGGCCTGGTATAGCGCCGGGCGCAATAGGTCATTCATCGCTGTATCCACGATGACGAAATCTCTGTCGGGGCCCGGCTTGATGTACTCGACCCGGGTTAACAAGACACCGGCATTACCAGCAATCGCGCGGCCTGGTTCAAGTGTCACTGCAAGCGTACAACCCCGACGCCGGAGAATCTCCAGCATCGCCTGTACATATTGGGCCGGATCCGGTGGATTTTCATCACAATAACGAATGCCGACCCCGCCGCCCAGGTCTAGATGCTGTAGGGAGATGCCAATCTCGGACAAGGCATTCACCAGATCAAGCACGCGCTCAAGTGCGTCACAAAAAGGAGTGATCTGTGTCAATTGCGAGCCAATATGGCAGGCAATCCCGGTGATACGTACCCCCTCCATGCCCGCGGCCCGCTGATAAAGGCGAAGCGCATCGGTTGCCGATACACCGAACTTGTTCTCGCGCAGGCCGGTCGCAATATATGGATGGGTTTTGGGGTCCACATCGGGGTTGATTCGAAAAGCAATCGGCGCCCTTTTGCCAAGGCCAAGTGCCACCGCATTCACACGCTCGAGTTCTGCTTCGGATTCCAGACTGAGGTTACGGACCCCGGCGCTAAGCGCCTGCTCAATTTCAGCCACTGACTTGCCGACGCCGGAAAACACGACATTACCCGGAGCGGCGCCCACAGCCAGCACGCGATCGAACTCACCACCCGAGACAATATCAAAGCCAGCGCCGAGGCGTTGCAGCACTTGCAAAACAGCCAGATTGTCATTGGCCTTTACTGCGTAACAGATATGATGCGGATAATTGCCAAAGGGTTCATCAAAGGCACGATAATGCCTTTCCAGTGTAGCCCGAGAATAAACATAGCACGGTGTACCGACGGCCTCGGCAATCGTCTCGAGCGCTACGCCCTCGGCGAACAACCGATCCTCGTGATATCCGAAATGATCCACGGCTGATGGCTAACTATCGCTGTCTTCAGATTCTTCTGACGAAGGCGTATCGGGAATATACAGCGGGCCTTTCTGGCCACAACCTGCCAGCAGTATCCCGCTGCTCAAAAGGGTAACTCCCAGCACTATCGCGACAATCGATCGCACCAGAGAAGTCAAACAAGCAGATCTCGTCAAGCGACTCATATCAACGCACTGCCAGGGCTTGTCGCGCAGCAGCAATAGCCTCGCGAACCTGTCCTGGTGCCGTGCCGCCCGTGTGGTCTCGGGATTCAACCGAGCCTTCCAGCGTGAGCACGTCAAAAACATCGGAGTCGATGTGTTCACAAATATCGCGCAACTGGTCCAACGACAGGTCTGGCAGCTCAAGTTGGCGTGATTCGGCAAGACGGACCGCCTTACCCACGGCTTCGTGGGCATCACGAAAGGCCATGCCCCGACACACCAGATAATCTGCTAGATCAGTCGCGGTGGTATGGCCGCGCTGTGCTGCCTTACGCATACGTTCACGGTCAAATTTCATATTGGGCACCATCGCGACAAGCACCTGCAAGCAGGCGTGCGCGGTATCAACACTATCAAACAACGGCTCCTTGTCCTCCTGGTTATCCCGATTGTAAGCGAGCGGCTGCCCTTTCATCAGCACCAGCAGAGATACGAGATTGCCGATCGCGCGACCGCTTTTGCCGCGAACCAGTTCGGCGACATCTGGATTCTTCTTCTGCGGCATGATGCTTGATCCCGTGCAAAAAGCGTCACCCAAATCAACGAAACAGCAACTTTGTGAAGCCCACAGCACCAACTCCTCGGCTATACGGGAAAGATGAACCCCCAACAAGGCACACGCAGAACAAAACTCGATCACAAAATCCCGATCCGATACTGAGTCCAGCGAATTGGTCGATACCGAATCGAATCCCAATGCCTGTGCGCTCATCTGCCGATCTATAGGAAAACTGGTTCCTGCGAGTGCCGCTGAGCCAAGCGGCGAAACATTAACCCGGCGGCGGCAATCGCACAGGCGCTGCCAGTCACGCTCCAGCATGGCATTCCAGGCCAGCAGGTGGTGGCCGCAGGTCACCGGTTGGGCTGTCTGCATGTGCGTCATACCCGGCATAATGCTGGTCGCTTCGCTTTCAGCCTGGGTTAGTAGAGCGCCTTGCAGCGCTGTGATGTCAGTGCAGAGCTGGTCAATGGCATCACGCACGAAAAGCCGCAGATCGGTTGCAACCTGGTCATTACGCGAGCGAGCCGTATGCAGTTTTTTTCCAGGCTCGCCTACCAGTTCAGTCAGGCGTGCCTCGATGTTCATGTGCACATCCTCGAGCTGCGAGCGCCATTCAAACCGATCCTCGTTAATCTCGAGCGTAATGGCCTCAAGCCCACTAATGATCGCTTCACAGTCGGTATCACTGATCACACCGACGGCGTTCAACATGCGTGCATGGGCCATTGATCCTGCAATGTCGTAGTGCGCCAGTCGCCGATCGAAGTGTTCGGACGCGCTAAAGGCCTCGACTGTCGCGTTGGTATCGCTGTCGAAACGACCGCGCATGAGTTTTTCAGTAACCATGATCTACGTACCGGCCCGATAAGAGCCGCGATTGCCTAGATAGCTCTGCTTGTTGGCCGCGGGTACGCCCGATCGCTCGGGTAGCCATGGCCACAGTGCTCTACTGCAGCGCCGACATGTACAGCGACAAGGCATTGATCTGGTGTGTCGAAAGCCGGTGCGCGATAGGCCCCATGATCTTGCTGGCGCGCTCGCCCGACTTGAAAACCAGCAACTGGCGTTCAAGATATTCCGACCATTGTCCGGCCACACGGGGATTGGTCGACGGAATACCATGTCCTGCGGGCCCATGACAGGCCATGCAGGCGGGGATCGCGAGCTGGGAAGAACCGCCACGATAAAGCGCTTCGCCCTCATGGGCCAGCGCTAGCTGATCATCATCGATGGCGCGAGGCGTAATAGTCTTTGAGGCATACCACGCATCAAGGTCGGCCATATCGGCAGCACTGAGCGACTGGGTCATACCCATCATAATGGGGTTAGCCCGCTGACCCGATTTGAACAAGGCCAATTGTGCGCCGATGTACCCGGGAACCTGGCCGGCCAAAGAGGGAAAGCCCGCATTAGCACTGTTGCCGTCAGCGCCGTGACAGGCGACGCATGTCTGCGCCTTGGCCTGTCCCGCCGCCGCATCGCCTGCAGCCGCTGCAACAGTCGAAAACCCAGCCACTACGGCTGCTATGATGATGAATACCAGCCGATTCATTAAACTGCTCCTTCTGTACAAGGGCCTGCCGATTGGGATGGGTGCATGCGCCAGCGCCGCCCGGCTTCCTGAGTTGAAGTCGGGATGCATACACCTTCCTGACAAGGTAAGGTCCGCAACCCGGAAAATAAAGCGTGGAATTATACCCTGTGCCTTCAAAAACCTGTGATACCGAACTGCTGCGGCGCGCTGAATACCACTGCGCCGCCCATCATCCGCGCGACTGGGTGGAAGACACGGGTGCCGAGGTCGCCTTTTCCGGACGCTCCAACGTGGGCAAGTCCAGCGCAGTCAACGCCATTACCGGACGTAAGGGTCTTGCCCGTACCAGCAAAACACCCGGGCGTACCCAGCAGATCATTTTCTTCAACCTCGATGAGACACGCCGACTGGTCGACCTGCCCGGTTACGGTTATGCCAAAGTGCCTGTGCAACTGCAGCTACACTGGGAAAAGACGGTACGGCGCTACCTCGAAGAGCGTGTTTCACTGCGCGCACTGATGTTGCCTGTCGATTGTCGCCGGGAACCGACTGCGCTCGATTGGCAACTCTTGCAATGGTGTGCAGCGAGCCAACTGCCCGTGCACGTACTACTGACCAAGAGCGATAAACTGGGACGCGGCAAAAGCCTCCAGGCGCTGCGCCAGACCCGCGAATCGCTGGCCACGATGCCGCTGGTCAGCGTGCAGCTTTTTTCCGCTACCCGCAACGTGGGTGTCACCGAAGCGCGCGAGCGTATCGTTGATCTTTTATCGGGGGAAGGTAACGGCCGCAAACCTGCCTAGCTGTGCGCTTGCGCCCAATTGGCGCCGCTACCGACATCAACCTTGAGCTCAACTGCAAGATCAGCCACCGAGCTCATCAAATGGACCACCGCATCGCTGACGCGCTGCACTTCGGATTTGGGCACTTCCAACACCAGCTCATCATGCACCTGCATGATCATGCGGGCACCGCAATCATCCTCACGCAACCAGTCGTCAACCGCCAGCATGGCCAACTTGATCAAGTCAGCTGCGGTCCCCTGCATCGGTGCGTTGATCGCGGCTCGCTCGGCTGCCTGACGCCGGACATGATTGCTTGAACTGATATCGGCGAGAAATAACCGCCGACCAAATACAGTCTCGACATAACGCTGCTCACGGACCTGTTCACGAGTCGCATCCATGAATGCGCGTACACCCGGGTAACGCTGAAAATAGCGGTCGATATATTCTTGTGCCTGGCCTCGGTCGATGCCGAGCTGGCGGCCAAGACCAAAAGCCGACATGCCATAGATCAAACCAAAATTGATCGCCTTAGCGCTACGGCGCTGGTCGTTGTCGACCTCGTCCAGGCCAACACCGAACACCTCGGCCGCAGTTGCCCGGTGCACATCCTCACCCTTATCGAAGGCAGCCATCAACCCAGCGTCGGCCGACAAGTGCGCCATGATCCGAAGTTCGATCTGCGAATAATCCGCTGCCACCAGCACCGAACCGGGGGGCGGAATGAAAGCTTCTCGAATTCGTCGACCCTCGGCTGTGCGTACCGGAATGTTCTGCAGGTTGGGGTCGCTGGATGACAGTCGGCCGGTCGCTACCGCGGCCTGGTGGTAGGAGGTATGCACCCGGCCAGTATCCGGATTCACCAACGCCGGTAGTTTTTCGGTGTAGGTAGAACGCAACTTACTCAAACCGCGATGTTCGAGTATCAACCGGGGCAGATCGTGCTTGTCGGCTAGCTCAGTGAGTACACCTTCAGCGGTCGAGGGCTGTCCTTTGGGTGTCTTGGCCAACACCGGCAACTGCAAGCGGTCGAACAGAATCTCCTGAATCTGCTTGGGGGAGGCTATATTAAACGGGCCGCCGGCTGCGACATGAGCCTGCTCCTCGAGCTCCTGTATCCGCAGCGCCAGTTCAGTGCTCTGGCGGGCCAACATGGCGCAGTCCACGAGGACGCCCGCTCGCTCTATGCGGGAAAGTACCGGTACCAGCGGCATTTCAATCCGTTCGAACAGCTCACGCTGTAAAGATTCCTGTTGCAGTCGCGGGTACAAGGTCTCATGCAGGCGCAGTGTGATATCGGCGTCTTCGGCGGCATAAGGCCCGGCCTGTTCCAGCGACACCTCGTTGAAAGACAGTTGCCCCTTACCCTTTCCGGCAACCTCTTGGTAATGGATAGTTTTGTGCCCCAGATACTTCAGCGCCAGGCTGTCCATATCGTGACGCGACCCGGTGCTGTCAAGCACGTAGGACTCAAGCATGGTGTCAAAACGAATGCCAGCGAGGCAGACTCCGTGGTTGTACAACACGGTACAGTCATACTTGAGATTCTGTCCCACCTTGTCGCGGGTCGGATCTTCCAGCAGTGGGCGCAATTGCTCAAGAACGCTCTCCGGTGAGAGCTGTGCTGGCGCATCCAGGTAATCGTGCGCTAACGGCACATACGCGGCGGCGCCTGTTTCGACAGCAAAGGATACGCCGACAATTCGCGCCTGCATTGCGTCGATCGAAGTGGTCTCGGTATCAAAAGCAAATAACGATGCCTGCTCCAGCCGCTTGATCCAAGCGGTCAGGCTGGGTTGATCTAACACGAGATCATAGTCGGTTGGTACTGTGGGGTCGGACGTATCCAGATCGTTGATCCCGCCCAGCTCTGCCAACCAGGTCTTGAACTCGAGTCGTGCGAACAGTTCACGCAACACGCCCTCGTCAGGAGGGGTGATAGTAAGTTCGGTCACCTCCTGTTCCAGTGCGACATCACACTTAATGGTGGCCAATTGCCGCGATAAATATAACTGCTCTAAAGAGGCACGCAGATTCTCCCCGACTTTGCCAGGAACACTATCAGAGTGCTCTACCAGCTTGTCGAGTGAGCCGTGCTCGCTCAGCCAACGTGCTGCGGTTTTTGGCCCAACCTTGGGCACGCCAGGAATGTTGTCCGATGTATCGCCCATCAATGCCAAAAAATCCACAATACCCTCGGGCGGTACACCGAATTTTTCTTTCACCCCATCGCGATCGTAGAGCACGTCCTTCATGCTGTCGTACATCATCACCCGGGGGCCCACCAACTGTGCCAGATCTTTATCACCGCTGATGATCAGTGTCTCCATGCCCTGTGTGGTCCCGGCGCGAGCGAGCGTACCGATCACATCATCTGCCTCGACATCCGGTACCGAGAGCAACGGCAATCCCAGAGCCCGAATAACGGTATGGATCACCTCTACCTGGGCACGCAATTCTTCCGGCATCGGTGGCCGGTTGGCCTTGTACTCACTATAAAGACGATCACGGAAAGTCTTGCCCGGGGCATCAAACACCACCACGAAGTGCGTTGTTTCATATTGGCGAAGCAAGCGGCGCAGCATGTTTACAACGCCATATACTGCGCCCGTGGCCTCCCCTTTGGAATTAACCAGATTGGGCATAGCGTGAAAGGCGCGATACAGGTAGGACGAACCGTCAACCAGTACCAGTTTTTCAAACATAGGCGATAGACCCTTGGCGTGCGACCGGGACAAAACGCACCCTCGGCTGGCCCGGTTAGTTTCAGCGCAGTATACGTCGGTCAAGTGGTATTCGGACCACTTGCGCGTCCGGTGCTTATGGGGGATGATTGTCATGACAGCACGCCAGCAAATATGAACCTATCACTAAAAGCCTTTATTCGGGTGGCGACACTCAGCGTTGTACTGTTTGGCGGGTCCGCTTCGCTGCAACGCCTGTGGGCGCAGGAGACTCCTTTGGCAAATGCCCCACCAAACACAGTTCATACCATTGAAATCGGTGAGCCGCGGCTACCACATGATCAAATACCGGCCTCTAGAGCGTATCACCTCATTGGAAATCATTCGTGAGCACGGACTGAACATGGTCATCCAGGACAGTGGTGGCGATGGCTTGTTTACCCGGTCGGACAGTGCCTTCGCGTCCGACCTGTCGATTGGGCTCTGGAAAATCGGTGATTGGCACTGAGGGCCCCGCTGACCCGGATTGCCGCCTTGGTGCTTCTCGGCAGCCTTAGCGGAAGTTGCGCACAGGCTCCGGTACAGGCACCATCAACTCACATCCGCTTCTACACCACTAATGCCAGCAACCAGTTGTCGGAGTTGTCGCTAATTCCCTACCGTGATGAGTCTGGCTGTCATAACCTGCCGCTGGCATTAAATATTCACCGGGTGGCACAGGTGGGCTTCAAGGCCTGCGCGGTCTACGCACAAGATGACTGCTCTATTGATTCGGTGCTGACCATGCGCTGGTCGGGAAAACGCTCACGTACCGATACCAACAAGAACCAGCCAACAACCGAGATGACGCCCGGCGCATTATGGCTGTTTGCCCTCGGGCGTGAGGCGGCCGTTGCTTCGTGGCACTGCACGCCGAAGGCGTAAACAGCGTCAGTGGGATGTCAACGAAAAACTACTGATCGACCTGGCGCCGTGCGATCACCATGCCCTTGAGCAGATTAAGTGCCTCACCGACCTCGAAATCCCGATCCTGCAAAAGCTCAGCCGGAGCAGTCTCATCAACGGTCTCATTGAAGGCGTCGTTTTCATTTTCCAGGTGACCGGCAAGATCAGATTCACGCATACCGCCGTGTGTTGGCCCGGGTGAAGTCGCAAGTTCCAGTTGCCGGCTAACGATATCCGGCTGGATACCGGTCGCCTGGATAGAGCGATTGTTGGGGGTGTAATAACGAGCCGTGGTCAGTTTCAGCGCTGCACCGTTTTTCATCGGCAAAATAGTCTGTACCGAGCCTTTGCCGAAGGTCTTGGTCCCCAGAATCAGGCCTCGCTGGTGATCCTGTAGAGCGCCAGCCACAATCTCTGAAGCCGAAGCCGACCCCTGGTTAACCAGCACCACCAGTGGTGCACCGTTCAACACATCGCGGCCAGTCGCGTTGAAGGTAAAAGCGGAATCCGCTGAGCGGCCCCGGGTCGAGACGATCACCCCCTCGCTCAGGAACAAGTCACTGACCTCAACCGCGCCGTTGAGCACTCCACCCGGGTTGTTGCGCAAATCCAGCACTAATCCGCTTAAGGGGCCATCGGCTTGTTCTTCAAGTCGCTCAAGCTGTCGACGCAATGAGGCGCCAGTCCCGGATTGGAACTGACTAATCCGGGTATAGGCAAAGCGCGCTTCCAGCAATTCCCCGCGCACGCTTTGCAACTGGATAATGGCGCGCTTGACGGTCACATCGAATGGCGTCTCAACTCCCTCGCGGAGGATGGTCAGTATGATTGCACTGCCCGGCTCACCGCGCATGCGTTCCACCGCCTGGTCCAGGGCTTGGCCTTTAACGGTATTCCCATCGAGACGAATGATCAGGTCGCCGCTACGAATCCCCGCCTCCTCGGCTGGGGTTCCATCCATCGGGGCTACCACCCGGATTACCCCGCCCTCCAGCGTGACCTCCAAGCCCAGGCCCCCGAACTCCCCACGGGTATCGATGTTGATTTCTCTAAATGAGCTCGGATCAAGATAAGACGAATGCGGATCGAGCCCGCCGAGCATGCCACGCACGGCATCGCGCAACAGCGTCTCGTCATCCATAGACTCGACATAATCCGCCTTAATCATGCTGAAAATCTCGGCAAAAAGACGGAGATCCTCAATTGGCAACTCAGCTTGGACCGGCTGGTCAGCAGCGCCAGCAAGGTGTACCGGTGCGAAAAATAGCGTGGCTAAAAGGGTAAAGACAAAAACCGATCGGGTGGTTTGGTGCATAGATTTTCGCGACAGCGCTGGTATATAAGCAGGGTTGGCAAACTTAAGAACAGGCAGTATAACGCTCGCCTGTGACTGCTGGGTGACGGCGTTAGGGGTAATCAGCGCCCGGAAAACCCGCTTGCCAAGCGCTGCAGCTGGCACAAAAAATTACATAATTAGCGTATAATGTTAATTGAATATTCTAACATTTAGGCCTACGCCTCATGGCAATTGCTACAAATCAAAACGAGCATTTTGACGACGGGGCAAACCCGGCGGAACTCTTCCTTGCCAGCGAGACTGACATATACAACGCCGCCCGATCACTGAAAGCCATGGGACATCCGTTGCGACTGAAGATTCTGTGTATCCTCGCAAGCGTCAAGGAAACCAGCGTACAGGATCTGGTCGAACTCGTCGGCACGTCTCAGAGCAACATCTCCCAGCATTTGTCGATCCTGCGTGACAAGGATATCCTCGCGTCGCGCAAAGATGCCAATAAGGTTTTTTACCGGATCGGTGACGACAATATCCTGACGCTGATGGCGACCATGCGCGACGCCTTCTGCAGCTCCCATAACTGAAGCACTACATCAGTGGTGCCCCGCAGCCGGCTGCGAAGCGCGGTTGCTGTAGACTACCGCTCCTTCTAAGCCTCTACTGACCAGCCATGGATTTTGATTTTATCGCCAGTAATTGGCACCTTTTTACGGCGCTGATTGTCATCTCTACGCTGATTGGAATTGATACCATGCGCCGAGGTGGCGCTGGCGCCAACCAGGTCAGTGCGGTACAACTGCCGCAGCTCATCAATCAGGAAAACGCAGTGGTGGTGGATGTCTGCCAACCCGAAGAGTTTGGCAAAGGGCACATCCCGGCGGCTATCAACATACCGGTTGACCAAATCAAAGAACAGTTGGGTCAATTAGAAAAATTCCGCAAAAAAGGCCGACCCATCGTGCTGTCCTGCCGCAGCGGCCAACGCGCCAGTCGAGCAGCTGCTGTGCTTCGCAAGAACGAGTTCGAACGGGTCTACACACTGAGCGGCGGACTGGCGGCATGGGAAAAAGAAAACCTGCCTTTGGAACGCTGACACCGCACCTGGAAATCAACCCATGGCCGATACTGCCGCAGAAGCTGCCAAATCAATATTCCATCTACACCAGGTTTTCGTCAAGGATGCTTCCTTCGAATCACCGTGCAGCCCGGACGTTTTCACCTGGAAAGACTATCGGCCCGAGACCGAAGTTGATCTCAAGGCCCAGCACCATGAAATCGATGCCAAAGAGCATATTCATGAAGTCATCCTCAAGGGTACGGTCACTGCGCGTCATGAAGAACAGGTCGTATTCCTAGCCGAGGTTCAGCAGGCAGGCGTCTTTACCGTGCAGGGCTCCAACCCGGAGATGCAAGAAATGATGCTGGAAGCCGCCTGTCCAAACGTGTTGTTCCCGTTTATGCGTGAAACTATTGCCGGGCTGATCTCCAAGGGTGGCTTTCCCCAGTTCCTGATGGGCCCAGTCAACTTCGATGCCATGTACCTGCAAAAGAAAGAACAGGCAGCACAAGCTGTTAAGGACGACGGCGCCGAAGCGCCTGCAGTGAACGACTGATCCTACAACCCTGTCGGCGCCTGCCTAGCAGGCCACCCGCCCCTTGAAACCATTCCCAGCAACTCCGATCGGCATTCTTGGAGCCGGCTCCTGGGGTACCGCCCTGGCGCTATTGGCAGCGCGCTGCCAACGCCCGGTATTGCTATGGAGCAATGAATCAGGCCACGCCGAAATGATGGCCCAAACTCGGGCCAACGAAGCCTACCTTCCTGGTATATCCCTTCCTGAAAACATTACTCCGGTTGAACATCTGGAAATGGTTATCGACCAGACCCACGAGTTAGTGCTGGCTATACCAAGCCATGCTTTTCGCTCTGTGTTAAAAGACCTGAAGCCCCGCCTTGCATCGACGCAGACCAAGGCCAGCCTGTGCTGGGGTACTAAAGGATTTGAGCCCGACAGCGCACTGCTGCTAAGCGATGTATTTGAAACTGTTATGGGTGAGGATGCTTTTCCGGCTGTAGTCTCCGGGCCTAGTTTCGCCGGGGAAGTGGCGCGAGGGCTGCCCACGGCCCTGACCGTCGCGGCGATAGATAGCGACCACGCGGCGCGGGTCGCCACATGGTTTCGTGATGGACGTACCCGGGTCTACACCAGTACTGACATTCGCGGTGTACAGTTGGGCGGTGCTATTAAAAACGTGATGGCGATCGCCGCAGGCATCAGTGACGGACTGGGCTTTGGTGCCAATGCCCGTGCGGCCCTGATTACCCGGGGCCTGACTGAGATGAGCCGCCTCGGCGAAGCGCTCGGTGGGCAAGCAGATACTTTTATGGGACTGACCGGTATGGGCGACCTGATTCTGACCTGTACTGACGACCAATCGCGTAATCGGCGGGTCGGCCTTGCGGTTGGTCAAGGCCAGAATATCACACAGGCGCTGCAAGCCATTGGCCAGGAAGCCGAAGGCGTCAACACCACCCGCGAACTTCACCGAAAAAGCGGTGAACTGAAGGTGGAAATGCCCATCAGTGAGCAGGTCTACCGGGTACTATTCGACGGGCTCGACCCGGCGCAAGCCGTCACTACCCTGCTGTCACGCGAACCGCGCGCTGAACATAATTAGTCGGAGCGCTTTTTGGCCAACAGCGAAGTCATGATGGCTTCAAGCGCTGCCGGTTTAATGTCGAGACGCTCAAGGTCGTTACACTCGCAAACACTGTCAGATTGAAGCGAGTCGTAATTGTCCAAGGTAAAGAGCGGACCTGGCAGATGCTGCAATACCCGACCCTGCAACTTCGCCAGCCAGTTCGGCAACCCCACGATCAACCGGGGAAGGCCCAGTGCCCCGGCGGTGAATCGGATCAATTCGCGAAAAGAATAGGCCCTGGGCCCGCACAAATTATAGGCCTCGCGTAACCCGGGTTGGGTTGGTTGGTTGATCACGGCAGAAAACGCCCCTGCCACATTGTCGATCCAGACTGGAGCAAAGCGTGCGTTAGGGCATACCAGTGGAAATACGGGCATCCATCGAAGCATCTTGGCGAACTGGCCAAAAAAGTTATCGCCTTCACCGAAAATAATCGATGGGCGAAAAATGATGACCGCCAGTTGCTGCGGCGCCTCGCGCGCCATCATCTCGCCCCGGGCTTTGGAGCGCAAGTAAGCGCTCGGCGGCTCGTTCATATCTGCACGCAGTGCACTCATTTGCAGGTAGCGGGCAACACCTGCTTTTGTACAGGCTTGAACCAGTCGGGCGGGCAGTTCGGCGTGCACAACATCAAAAGACTGTTGGCCACACTGATGCAAAATACCGGCCAGATTAATCAGCGTGGTGATGCCCGAAAGCGCCTCGGTTAAAGCCGCTGTCGATTGCGGATCGACCTGCACGACACGTATTGGCATCTGGTCGATCGATAGATTGACCGGCGCCTGTCGAGTCAACACCGTAACGCGGTGACCATCAGTGCGCAGGCGATGCACTAAGTGCCGGCCAACAAAGCCACTGCCACCGATAATCGCCACATGCTCGATACCTTTACTGGGATTATTCATATCATTTCAGTTCTGGGCTTGCAAAGGCGCGATGCACTTCGGGCCATTATTGGCCGGACTGTTAACGATACGGCTCACCGGGATCACGGATAGTTCTTTTTCATAAGGTCTCAGCATCGCTTCGACCATACCTGAAGACTGTGATGATCCATCGAGCCACTGCTGATGGTGCTCACAATCCAGAATCACCGGCATACGCGGATGAATATCATTGCAGCGGCTGCTGGCCTGGGTTGTGACGATGCAAAACGTTTCCAGCGGTTCAGCCGTAAAACGCGTGTTGCATGCCCACAGCCCTGCCATCACAAATGGTATGCCACCCTCAAGCGCCAGGCGATAAGGCTGTTTTGAGCCGTCTGGGCGTAACTGCCACTCGTAGTAACCATCGCACAGGACCAGGCAACGACTAACTTTGAAAGTATCTCGAAACATCGGCTTTTGCGCGATCGTCTCAGCACGGGCATTGATGGGCCGGGCCATTTTGGGAGTCTTGACCCAGGCCGGCACCAGACCCCAATGCAACGCGCGAACCACAGGCCCGGACTCAGAACCACACACGACCAAGGCCTGCTGCGAAGGTGCAATATTGTAGCTCGGCGGCGCCGGGTCGGCCCCATCCAGTACCAGGCCGTCGACAACCTCGACAAAGTCCGCCACTGGTCGGTGTCGGTCAAAGCGCCCGCACAAGGAAAAACCTCCGGTCGATATACCTGGGGTGTTTTATCGTTGTATAGGTCATGGGTCTGATTCGTTTAGGTACACACAAAAGAACCCGGCATGTTACGGTAAAGCCGATAATCTGCAATTACTACCAGGTACCATTGTGATATCAACGGTGGTACATATTACGCAAAAACGCCGCGGCCACAATGGCAACCGGATATCATTGTGATTCTGAACCAAGAACCAACACAAATTTTCTGACTATGAGAAGACTTTCGCTCCTCCTATCTGTTCTCGCATTCGTTTTCCTAGCCGGCTGCACCAGCGTGGGTGGCTATATCAGCAGCAACCATATTGAAGGTTGTGATCAGGCAGATATCATGATAGCCGACTACAAATCCACTTGGACTGGTGACACTTGGACCGCGGCCTGTGGCGGAAAATCTTATTCGTGTAAAAAATTTGGCTCCGCCTTGTTTCAATCCTGCGAGGAAATGGAATAGCAGGGTTGTCCGAGTTAACTGGGGCACTCCCTTCGTTGGTCGCCTTTAATGCGCGTTACGCTTAAGAGCATGCCCCACCTTCCTGCCACCCATCGACGATGGCATGTTATGTGTCTGAGCTTGCAACAACGCCTTGCTTGGCTTTCTAATTGCGTTAGAACGGAACCCCTTAGCATATGAGCCATTACGAAAACTATTCACGCACCAGCGCGACTTACGACCGAACACGACAAGCGCAGGGCGTCGAGTTCATCCGTCGTCTGCTGTCACACAACCCGCTGCCGTTGAACGAACAGATCCTGGTTGATGCTGGCTGTGGGACAGGTCAGTACAGCGCGGCACTAATCGATTCTGTACAGCGCATTCAGGCAATCGATCTAAACCCTGGGATGCTGACTGTCGCGGGTAATAAATTACAAGCACAGATTGCAGCGGACAATATCGAATTGCACCAGGGCTCTATTGATGAGCTGCCGATCGATGATGAAAGCGCTGACGCGATCATGGTTAACCAGGTACTCCACCACCTGGCGGATGACGCCACTGCTGGCTGGCCTGCACATCAACGGGTTTTTGCCGAATTCGCCCGGGTACTGAAACCCGGTGGTGTGGCCGTCATCAACAGCTGCAGTCATGCCCAGCTTGAACAGGGGTTCTGGTTTTACCACCTTATTCCAGACGCGGTCGACCGCGTCCAACAACGAACCGCTGACCTGGATGTACTCGGGTCTTTACTGCAACAAAGTGGCTTTAGCGAGGTAGGTCACGAAACCGCAACGGACATTATTATGCAGGGGGACGCGTACTTTGATGCAGACCGGGTCCTCGATCCACAATGGCGTGATGGCGATTCGATCTGGGCTCTGGCAACACCGGCCGAACAGGAAAACGCGCTGCAAAAAGTGCGAACACTTGTAGATCAAGGCGAGTTGCACCGCTTCATGCGCCGCCACGACGAGACGCGTCTACACAGCGGTCAACTGAGCTTCACCTGGGCAGTCTTGGCCTAGTCATATACTCACATTACCGACCTTGTATTACCCAGCGCCGGCCCCCATTTCCAAACGATCAACATTTCGTGATTTGTACTTTTATACAAACTTTGCGTAAACGCCGTCCCTTAAGGTAATACGTGCCATTTATTGAGAACCCGAACCAGTTCAGAAGTGAGTTGCGCGTTCCTCGTAAAGATCACTCACAACAGCGGTTAAAATGTGGGGTCTTGGTGCCCCGGCCCTTTCTCTATGTCCCGAATTCTTCGTTTCATTCTGCCCATAATGCTTCTGGGCGTCGGCATTGCAGTTTTCCTGGCGCTGAAATCTTCCCGCCCGGTCGACCAACCGCTAAACCCGACCGAACGCAGCTGGCCAGTAGAAGCTATCACCGTACAGCGCCAACCCCTGGGCCCTACGGTACGCCTTTACGGACGTATCGAATCGCCACATGAATCCCAGGTGCGCTGCGCCTTGTCAACCGATGTACAGCAAGTGTGGGCTCTGGTAGGACAGAACGTCAGCAAAGGCGAGAAGTTGTTGCGGCTGGATGATCTGGATGTGAAGTTGACGTTGGCACAAAGAGAAGCCGAACTCACCGAGATCGAAGCGCAGATTCAAAGTGAGAACACCCGGTATCAAGCTGATCGCGCGGCTCTAGAGCAGGAAACAAAACTGCTGGCATTGGTGCAAAGCTCCCTGGAGCGGGCCGAACGACTGGCACAGACTCAGGTTGGCTCCCAGGCCAACGTGGACGATGCCAGCCAAGCCGTTACGCGCCAGCAGCTCAGCCTCACTAGTCGGCGTCGCGCTATTACCGACCACCCGTCGCGGCTCACGCAATTGCAAGCCCGTCGCCTACGGGCCGCAGCGTTGCGTGATCAGGTACTACGGAACCTCGAGCGCGCACACATCGCCGCCCCCTTTGATGGCCGGATCACGGCAGTGCATGTATCACCCGGCGATCGGGTACACCCCGGAGACCGGTTAGTGGATCTGTTTGATACCGCCTACACCGAAATCCGGGCACAGGTTCCCAACCGTCACCTGCCCGTGATCCGTCAGAGCCTGCGTGAGGGTATGCCGATCACTGCTACTGCAACACTCGATGGCACCCCGATCAAACTAACGCTGACGCGTCTTTCCGGAAAAATTGAGGCCGGTGAAGGTGGGGTCGATGCTTTTTTTGATTTTCAAGGTGAGCGCCCACCATTGGAACTTGGCCGCACGATACCGGTACTGGTCTCGTTACCAGCACAGCCGGGCGTCTTCGCCCTACCGGCAACAGCGGTATATGGCGCCGATACGGTGTACCACATTAACAACGATCGCCTCATCCGGGTGAGCGTTGAGCACGTCGGTGAATACCGCAACGGCGAATGGGGTAGCTGGAGTCTGTTTCGCAGTACTGCCCTGCAGGATGGCGATATAGTCCTCACCAGCCAGTTGCCGAACGCCGTGGAAGGATTGAAGATCGAGATCATCTCCACTCGTGACTGAAACGCCGGCGTGAATCAGACTTTGCTCAGCACCCTTGCCCGTCACCCAGTAGCAGCAAACCTGCTGATGGTGATGATGATGATCTCCGGCCTGTGGGGCATATCAAAGCTCAATACCCAGTTCTTTCCCAGTTTTGATATAGATTTTGTCTCGGTTAGGGTGTCCTGGCCCGGGGCCAGCGCTGAAGATATCGAAACTCTGGTTACCGAACCGCTGGAACGCGAACTCAAAGGCGTAGACCGGGTCAAAGAGCTGAGTTCAATATCGGTCGATGGGCGCTCGGTAGTGATGCTGGAATTTCGCGAGAACACCGACATGGGGCCCGCGTTGGACCAGGTCAAAGAGCGGGTTGACCTGGTGCGCAACCTACCTGAGGGTGCCGATACTCCGGAGATTACAAGGGTCATTAACTACGAGATGGTGGCCAGCCTGCTGGTGACCGGCCCAAACGATCCACGCGGCCTACGCAGCCTGGTGCACCGCTTCGAACGAGAGCTACTGGAGCGTGGCATTTCTAACATTCGTATTTTTGGGCTGCCTGAGGAGGAAATCGCCATCCAGGTGTCTCCCGGTACGCTACGTGAACTTGGCCTGTCACTGGAAGACATCAGCCGGCGTATCGGCGCCACTTCACGCGACCTGCCGGTCGGTATCATCGGTCGGGGCGAGTCTGCCCGCCAGTTGCGTTTCAAAGACCAACGACGACGGGAGCTAGCCTTCGCCAGCCTGCCAATAGTAGTGGCACAAGATGGCCGCCTGCTGACCCTGGGCGATATTGCTACCATCAACCGTCGACCCAAAAGCTCACAAACCGAGGTGAGTTTTCGCGGCAACCCCGCGGTGGAATTACGCCTGTCGCGCGCCCGCGAAGCCGATAGCCTGGAATCGGCACAAATCCTGCGTGACTGGGTAAAAGAGATTCGGCCCACTTTGCCCCCCGGTATTGGCCTGCACCTGTATGACGAGCGCTGGGAATACATTCAGGACCGTATCCAGTTGCTACTGAAAAACGGCATTGGTGGACTTATCCTGGTGATTCTGATCCTGTACTTTTTTCTCAACGCGCCCGCGGCTGGCTGGGTCACGGTGGGTATCCCCACCTCGTTCCTGGCAGCGCTAGGGGTGCTGTACCTGTATGGCGGCTCGATCAACATGATCAGCCTGTTTGGCTTGATCATGACCCTGGGGATCATCGTCGATGATGCCATTGTGGTCGGCGAAGATGCCGTGACCCATTTTGAACGCGGTGACGGTGCGCTGAGCTCCGTCGAACAGGGTGCGCGGCGGATGCTGGCGCCGGTAATATCCTCCTCGCTGACCACTATCGCAGCCTTCATGCCGCTGCTGCTGATCGGCGGAATTATCGGCTCAATATTACGAACCATTCCAATCGTGGTGGTCTGCGTGATCATCGCGTCACTGATCGAATCCTTTTTGGTGCTGCCAGGCCACCTGCGCGCCACCTTTACACGCATGGGCCGTTACCAGCCCACCGGGCTACGCAAGACGCTGGACGAGGGTTTTGCGCGTTTTCGAGAGCGCCGTTTTCGCCCCTTGGTCCAGGCCAGTGTTCGTCACCGCTGGGTGACTGTAGCTTTGTCAATTGCGATATTGATGGGCAGTTTCGGGTGGGTGGCTGGTGGCCGAATCGCCTTCAATTTCTTCCCCATGGCGGAAGGCCCAGTGTTGTTTGCCAACGTGGATTTTGTTTCAGGCACCCCACAAAGCGATGTCGCCGACTACCTGGCTCAGATCGAGCAAGCTGTGTGGGATACCGACGCTCACTTCGGTGGTGGGCTGCTCAAGACTGCAATCTCGCGCAAAGGCCTGGGCGAGAGTGGCGACTATGAACGGCGCAGCAGCGACAACATAGGCTCGGTGCTGGTGGAACTGACCAAACCGGATGAACGTGCTGTACGCAACCGGGAATTTATCAAGGAGTGGCTTTCGCGCATCCCCTCGGTATCAGGTCTTGAGAACCTGTCGATCAAGGAGCCTACCGCCGGCCCGCCAGGCCAGGATCTAGAAATTCGCATTGCCGGAAACACTCTGGGCACGGTCAAAGCGGCGGCGATCGACCTCAAGAACATACTCACCGAGATCAGCGGCGTATCCGGTATTGAAGACAATATGCCGTACGGCCGTGAGCAGTTGATTTTGCAACTGACCCCAACCGGCGAAGCATTGGGGCTTTCGGTCGAGAACCTTGGCCACCAGTTGCGGGCGGGGTACGAGGGCCGTCTGGTACAGGTAATGGCCGATGACGGCGACGAGGTTGAGGTACGGGTCGTGCTGCCCGACAGCGAGCGCGACCGCATCAACAGCCTGGAGGAATTTGAAGTCATGCTGCCTGGTGGTGGTGCAGTACCTTTTGCCAACGTAGTCAAAGTGACCACCCGGCGTGGCTTTGACTCGATCCGCCACGTCGAGGGCAAATTGGCACTTACCGTCACCGGTGATGTGGATGACGCTGTCAACAACGACAACCGGATCATCGCTAACTTAAAGGCGAACACTCTGCCTGAGCTGGAGCGTCTCCACGGGGTACGCTTTTCGTTCGAGGGTCGCCAGGCTGATCAGCGTGAAACCCTGGCTGATATGCAACGCGGTGCGATGCTCGCACTGGTGCTGATCTATCTGGTGCTGGCCTGGGTGTTTGGCTCCTATGGCTGGCCACTGCTGGTGATGATGATTATTCCCTTCGGCCTGGTTGGTGCGATCTGGGGCCATGTGCTGATGGGAATCGATCTGACGCTGCTGTCGATGTTCGGTTTTTTTGGGCTGGCCGGCATCGTGGTCAACGACTCAATCATTCTGGTGATGTTTTACAAACAGTTGCGCCAGCAGGGGGTAGAAGCCCAGGCCGCGATTATTGAAGCCGCCAGCCAGCGCTTTCGCGCCGTGCTGCTGACCTCACTCACCACCATTGCCGGCCTGACACCGCTGCTATTCGAGACCTCGCTACAGGCGCAGTTTCTGATACCGATGGCGACCTCTATCGCCTTCGGTCTGGCTTTTGCCACACTGCTGGTGCTATGTCTGGTGCCGGCTCTGCTGATGATTTACGAAAACTCGATCTTTGCACGCCGCAGGCGAGCACAAACGTTACCCTTGGAGACTCAATCAGAGAGTTCAAGCCAGAGCGGTTGATGATCGGAACCGGGCGCATCGGTATCCACCCAGCACTTTTCAATCCGGTCGCGCAGTCCGGCGCTGACAAAGCCGTAATCCAGTCGCTCGGGCTCGCCCTCAACATCAGAAGTATGTCCGGCTGCTGAGTCACCCCCGGCAACTATCCAAGCGTCTACAAAGCCCAGGGGATGGGTCACCCGCCCACCATAGGGTGACATCGGCCCCACCAGCGACTCGTACTCAGGCGCATCAGGCGTGCAATTGAAATCACCAAGCAAAATCGCGTGAGGCGATACCTCACCATCCATCAGCCCGTCAGCCCAGTAATTGCCACCATCGCGCAAAGGGTTCACTTCGATCGCTCCGCACACCGGTAACCCCTCAAGCGCAGCATCACGATTAATGCGCAACAATTCACGCACCTGGGGCATCCGAGTGACGGAACACAGGTGTGTTAAGTGTGTACTAAAAAAGCGGATTGTCGTGCCGGCAAAATCGGCTGCGCACTCAAGGGCCGAGCGCTGAATACTGAGCGGGCCGATACTGGCGCTCTTAGGCAGTAAATGGTGGCGGCAATACTGGATCGGTTCGCGGCTCAACAACAGGTTGCCGAACTGGCGACGTATCGGTCGACCATCGGGCCCTGCACGACCACTCGTCTGATCCACTCCAGGACCAAACGCATAGTCATAACCCGGGAAAGACTCGGCCAATGATGCAACCTGATCACTCATTCCTGAGCGATCCCAGAAACGATCGACTTCCTGCAGGGCAATGACATCTGCACCGCGTACCGCATCGACGATCCGGTTTATATCAACCTTGCCGTCATGGCCTTGTCCGAACTGGATATTGTAGGTAACTATTTTAATCATGCTTATATTGTAGAGTTTACGGTCATTTAGTTACTGATACTGACTATCTACTGACTCCAAAAATTCTTTCTTCTATGACAGTCGTTCACCCGCCATGGTCGCGCGGTGCACGATACGACGGAATCCTGGTTCTCCCTTACGAGCCTGAAAATCATCATCAATCGCGCAATGCATTGTCACACGGTTATCCCACAGCCCCAGTGTATTGTTCTCCCAATGGACCCGACATGTGAACTCCGGCCTTTCAGCGTGAGAGAACAGAAAATCCAGCAAAGGCATGCTCTCCTCGATTGTCATGCCCTCGAAGTGCCGGGTGTATGGTCGATTAATGAACAGCGCCTTGCGCCCGGTTTTAGGATGGGTCCGCACCACGGGGTGGACTGCCGTATCACCGACTACGGCCTTGGATTTCATTGCTTTGTACTCGTCCGAATAATCAAAGCCATGCGAAGAATGGATCGCCTGTAGGCCGTCCAACATTTTCTTCATGCCCTCAGAAAGTGTCTCATAGGCCAAATACATGCTGGCGAAGCCAGTATCACCGCCAAAATCAGGAACTTCTCGGGCATAAAGCGCGGCACCAATGGAAGGTTTCTGCTTGAACGTCACATCGGTATGCCAAGGTCCGCCCCAATTCTTGTACTCGTCGGGCTCCTTTACGATCGCGATAATTTCGGGAACGTTTTCGATGCTCTCCACGTAGGGATGGTCTTCCAGCGCAAAAAACCGCGCCGTGAAATCGCGATGCTGGATTGGCGTAAGATCCTGGTTGCGGAAGTAGATCACGAGATGGTCGAGCCATGCTTGATGAATGGTGTCGAACGCTTGGTCTGACACCCCCTCCGACAGGTTAATGCCGACGATCTCGGCACCCAGCGCTCCTGTCAACCGCCGTACTTCAAGTCTATTGTTCATACATTTGATCTCCAACAGCTTCGCACATTTATATATAAGAGTCTGGAAAGTTATTTTTCCCCGATCCGCTATGTGGACACAATATATATATAACGTAAAGAAACAAAATCGGCTTACCCAGTGCCGATTGAGACAACCTTATTTGGCCCGTTCGGTGATCTTGAGTGAACAGCAACCATCCTCTCCGGGTTGCCAGGTCCGGATCTTTAGTTCAAAACCTGCGTCATCCATAGTTCCAACATCCATCGCGGACGCACAATAGAGTAACAGGCCCAACTCGCGCTCAGTCACACCTGCACTCTGCCATGCTTCTTTTAGAGGACACTTACGCATTTTAAGTTTAAGGGATTTGGCGTCACACCGAACTTCCTGCGGGTCGAACATTACGCCACCGTCAGGTAAATAGGCGAAAGCATCGCATAAACCTCGAAAATTCCGTGGCACGAATATTTTTAGTGACTTTCCGAACGCTCTCCCGCGTGTTTCAATTGCCGCGCGAAGAATGTCTATCGCTTCTTGCTCGCCATGCCGATGACGAATCTCACGGAAAATATCAAGATAGATGAGTGCACGTTCTTTATTGGCATCATGAAGCGTATTTTGTAGGCCATGAGTATTCATATCAGATTATCCGTTTTCTTAGGTTGAGCATTCCCAACTCCTGACGTGGCAGAGTCGTACCAATAAAGATTAGTCGCTCTTGCTGTACAGCAAGAAAAGCTAACAAATTTACCCATACTTAATAGTAGTGTTTCTCGGGTTCTGACCCTCTTTGCCTGTCTTGCATTCCCCGGATGCAAATGTGTTGCGCGCTTTTGAGGACGAAGAAACGATTGGGCTATAGGGCATCGCGAACCCGCTTCCATTGCGTAACAATTCGAACACCAGTGCGAGCAAAAGATCGAAATGGCATTGTCTTGAAAACAAGTTTATTCCATGCAGTTGCACTTCCCGGACTTTCAAGGATCTGATGGGCGACTTTGTATCCCGTGTAAAACCAACATAGCCCGACCAGTCATGGGAAATTCCAACACCTGCTAACTCAGGAAATATCTCAAGCATATGGCGGTATAGATGAAAAAAATCCTGTGGGCGTGTCGTGTCTGCTCGCCCTGCAAGTCGCCCCCCCATGAGAATCCGTAATCCGTCTGCGCTTGATTGGTAATAATGATGCACACGCCGCGTATCGCCAAAGACTCGTTTCTTTGGCATAAGACGCGTCATAAGATCTGGCGATAGTTCCATTGTGGCGATGATTGCCGAGGCAACTGGGACAACTCGACGATAGAAATACGGGATTGAACGATCGCTGTACCCGTTGGTTGCAATCAAAACCTTATCAGCAGATAACACGCCACGGGCCGATGTTATCTACAATTTTTGACCCTTTTCTTGAACATCTTTTACCCTAGCATGTGAGAAAACACGAACACCTGCGCTCTCTGTCCGATCAAGAAGGCTGGAGTGGTAAAGAGCGGGATGCAAAGATGCATCCCCGAGAAGTACTGCACCACCGTAATACAGGCCGGTGCCTATCTCTCAACCCAGTTCTGCCTGGGGTACCATATATAACTCGACACCGGCAAAAGTGTGAAGGTCGTCCATGTCGCGTGCGAGATTATCGTAATGCTTCGGCCGGGATGCGCCACGAAATCGGCCAGTCTCTCGGTAATGACACTGGATATCTTCGGCGCCAACCATGGCTTTGATGTATGAAAGCGCCGATATGCCTTCTTGCAACAGGGCCTGAGCTTGGTCCTTACCATACAACTCGATGAGTTGAGCAACTGTAAAACGTTGATTGCCGCTACCCACTTGACCGCCGTTGCGGCTGCTAGCGCCATAGCCAACTGTATCCGCCTCCAAAACAACTACATCACGACCGGCTCGGGCCAGTTGAAGTGCGGCGACTAGGCCGGTAAAACCGGAACCCACAATGGCAATTTCTGATCGCTTGGGTAAATTCTTCTTGGTTCGAGTTTCACGTGGTGCCCACTCCCACCACCACGGAGTGAATCTGGTATCACGAAACAGATCGAGGCTCATTCTTGCTCCCTTGGCTGCGCAGAATCAGTTCAGGGGTGATTGTCACAGTGCGCGAGAGGTCACTTTCTTTTTGAGCCAGAGATTTCCCGTGGAGTGATCAATCCTCATCGAGCAGAACTATATACTTTTAAAGTGATGGGTGTTTAACGCGATACACATCTGGAGTGATCGAAAATCCTGGCAACTTTTCACCATAAGCGCGACGAGTTCCTGTGCTTACAAAGCCAATCTTCTCGAGCACTCTCCTGGAACTATTATTTTGAGACTCAATCACGGCCACGACTTCCTTAAGGGAAGTATCCTCAAAAGCAAATCGCAATAAGCGTTCGCCCGCCTCTGTTGCAAAGCCCTTTCCCCATGCAGCCCGTTTGAGAAAATAGCCGATCTCTATCTCGCCGTCGGGTAACTGGTTTTCGAGTACTTGTTCCCAATCTGTATCATCCTGGTCTATTGGCAGAGGCAACAATGCCATGCTGCCCAGAGCCTCACCGCTCGCTCGATCACAGATGCACCACACGCCAACACAACCCTTTCCACCACGGCGTATGTACAACGCCATTTCTGCGTTGATTTTCTCTTCAGAGATAGGGCCCCCGGCATATTTCATGATCTGATGATCGGTGAACATCTCTATGACCAGGCCCACATCGCTCATCAAAAGAGGTCGCAAGGCCAGCCGCTTTGTAGTTAATTGAAGGTTCACGATGATTGCCTGTTAGTTGTTCTCAAAAGTAATTGCCTCGTACGTAGCTTTCAGGATGAGTCTGCGCCACCCATTCTTGTATTTTGGGGTGTGTGTCTACTGCCAGGCAGACTCTGGAGATCCTCGGAAATCCTTTGATGAGATCTATCGGAATACCATCTAAGAGCTCGCATGGCCGCTTTTCGCAACCCGTTGAAATTGTTCCCCATCAATAAATTTTGCAAAGTCTGTGCCTGCAACAAAAAGGGCGATTGTTCTACTTCTGCACTCGACATGATGAAGGCCCACACGAACAAGTCGTCTCCATCGCAAATACTGCGGCTGTCAATGGTTCAGACCTGGGTGATGGTATTGCTATCTTTACCCAGGTTCATAGTCACAGCATCACCCCAAATGAGGTTTATGCTCATGCTGGTGTCTTGGGTCAGGGCGATGTTGGCCGAATTGGCGTGGAAAGTGAGGGTGTTCTCCAGAAATACCAGATTCCATGCTGAGGTAGTTGTTAACCATCTCTCCCGAAATATTCCCCTTCGCAATTACTGGACGTTCAAAATTCCCAACTATGCTGTTTTCACTTAAGCAGCGACAAAGACTCAAGTTGTTTGAATTGGAAGTTCGTCATACTGCCAGGCTTCAAAACCACCGACTATGTGATGCACCCGAGAAAAGCCCTGCTCCACGAAAAAAGATGCAGCAGAGTTGCTAGAAATTCCGTGATAACAATAAATGATAAGCGCCGTTTCTTTGTCCGTATTTTCGATAAATGGTTCTACCGATGCATTATCTAATTGAATAGCGTTGAATATGTGACCGGCGGAATATGAACCGCTGTCTCTTATATCGATAATGCAAGCCTCTTCCTTTTCGATCAAGGTATTTGCTTCATCAGGAGTTAATTCAGAGTACACGCAAGTTCCTCAATAATATCGACTCATCCACCTACCCACTGGACGACTGCAGAAGCCATCCAAAACGAGGCATTAGAAGTATCGTAATTTGCCAATCCATCCGCGTTTTTCCTCACTGCTATACAAGAATAATCTAATGTAGCCCTATTGTCCCCTTCTGTTAGAGATAATTACCTCGTACGTAGTCTTTGGGATATGTCCGTGTCACCCATTCTTGTATTTTGGGGTGTGTGTCTACTGCCAGGCAGACTCTGGTAATCCTCGGAAATCCTTTGATGAGATCTGTCGGAATGCCATCCAGAACTCCGCAGGACAACCAGCCCATCAGTCGCCAGATTGTAATATCGGCAAGACCCAGATCAAAACCTAAAACCCAGTCACTCTCATCACGGATATTTTTGTCCAATATACCGAGTTTTCTCGCCAATTCTCCTTTGCATAACTCCTGTCGCTTGATCTTCTTGGCTTCTTCATCTTCATCTTCATCGCGGCCGGTAGTGAAAATCAAGTTAGTGATATCGGTGGCCATATCTAAGAACTGATCAATTCGAGCAGCGAGTACATCATCGTTTTTGGGATACATCCCCGATAACTTGCCACAAAACCGGGCAATCCCTGCTGTTTGGGCAATGGAGGTTCCATCGACTACTAAGCACGGCAGTTGATGAAAAGGAATCAAGGTGCCGTCATCCAACTTGCCATTTTCCTTAACTCGTTGGAATTCCTCACCCTCGACAATTCTATTTTCAAAATCTATACCGCCCATGAAAAGCGCGATCTTCCCCACCTCTGCTCTCCAGAACGGGAAGTCAAAGTAAATAAAAGTGAGTTTCAATTTAAATCTCCCATGTTTCGACAAAAAAATGTAACGAAGCGATCAGAAAACTTCGGTTCTAAATCCAGACATCGTTTTTTGCTGTTAAATGACCAGCAGACTCGCCGGTATTTACGATATTGTCGGGCTCGATAATCATGACTTTACATTCTTGTGCCGAAAAAGGCTTGTGCTGTTCGCCGCGCTTCACCACGATCATCTCTCCTGCATTGAGCTCAACGACTCTGTCTTTAAACTCTATACTCATTGATCCTTCAATCACAAAAAACGTTTCATCGGATTCTTTGTGCTCATGCCATACGAACTCGCCCTTGATTTTGACGATCTTAAATTGGGTGTCGTTCATCTGGGCTATGACTCTTGGCGCCCAATAGTCAGAGAACAGCCGGAATTTGGATTCGAGATTGACGGGCTTGTTCATGTGATTTTGACCAGTTCGCCTGGTGCGATGAATGATTAAAAAGACAAACAGCTTAACGCTGGGTTGTTACCGTACTAATACCAGGCATCGGGCAATTCTTCCTTGCGCTTCGCGACGAAAGCTTCCAGAGCCTCTTTCATGCCCGCATCGATAGGCGGCGATTCATATTCGTTTAGCAACTGAGTCCAGCGGGTGTGGGCCCGGGTCCGCATATCAGGCGCGCCAGCTTCTTCCCAACTCTCGACGTTCTCGCTGTCGCTGAGTCGGGGCTCATAAAACGCGCTCTGGTAGTGGCGCAGGGTGTGGCCCGAGCCCAGAAAATGGCCACCTGGGCCCACCTCTTTGTAGGCATCACGGGCGAAGGCCTCATCGGAGGTATCCAGGCCCTGATCCAGCAGTTTCTGGTAACACCCCAACCTATCGGCATCCATCACCAGTTTTTCGAATCCGGTACATAGGCCGCCTTCCAACCATCCTGCTGCATGCAGCACAAAGTGGGCGCCAGCGAGCATGGTTGAATGCATTGAATCGGTGGATTCATAGGCCGCCTGGGCATCCTCGATCTTGGAGGCAGTAAGGGACCCCCCGCAACGAAGCGGCAACCCTACCCGTCGCGCCAACTGTCCGATGGCGTAGTTGGACATCACCGGCTCGGGCATCCCAAAAGTCGGGGCACCTGACTTTAATGACATCGAAGACAAAAAGTTGCCCAGCACGAAAGGTGCCCCGGGGCGCACCAATTGTGCATAAGCACAGACCATCATTGCCTCAGCCATAGCCTGAGCGACACTCGCCGCTGTCGAGACTGGCCCCATTGCGCCAGAGAGGATAAAAGGCACTACCACAATACCCTGGCCGCGCCCACAGTAAACGCGGATCGCTTGGGTGACTACTTTATCCACCAGCAAAGGTGAATTGGTATTGACGTTACCCATGATGACGCAGTGATCCTCCATCGTCTTGCGGCCAAACACGATCTCTGCCATATCGACACTATCCTGCGCTCGACTCATCTCGGTAATGGCGCCCAGATGCGGTTTGTCCGACAGTGTCATGTGCGCCAGCAGCATGTCGAGGTGGCGCTTACTGACAGGCACATCGCAGGGTTCGCAGGTGACAAAGCCACCGTGATGCAAAGAGGGCAACAGGTAAGTCAGTTTCACCAGCTTTTCAAACGACGCTATGTCGCCGTAACGCCGACCCCCTTCAAGGTCGCGTACAAAAGGTGCTCCATAGATTGGAGCAAAAACCTGGTGCTTGCCTCCGATCGTGACTGAGCGCGCTGGGTTGCGCGCAAGCTGAGTAAATTGGCTTGGCGCTTTAGCGCAAAGATCGCGAACCCAATCGGCAGGTGCACGAACGATATCACCCTCGATCCGGGCGCCGTGCTGCTGCCACAGCTGCAGGGCTTCAGGATCATCTCGAAAGGCAATCCCCACATCCTGCATAATCCAGTCGACCTGCGTTTCGAGACGCACGATCTGTTCTTCTTCGAGTACCTCGAAAAACGGCAGGCTTCTGCGTATATAGGGCGAAGCGCTGACGTGATCTTTGTTCTTTAAACGATCTCGGGATGCGCGCGTACGTCGAGCCATAAAAAGTTTTCCTTAAGTCATGAACTGCATCTTCGGTGATTCTGCAACCAAAGTGGGCTTGTGCGCCAAGTACAAGGTGGTCTAAAACGGTTGGCCAATGTAAGGCCATTGGGTATGGGAGATTTTCGCCCACACCATATCACGGGCTCGAAAAACACCCTATTTTTCTCACTTTGGAACACTCAAAGCAATAGAGGCAACTAAATAGCATCACCTTTGTTACTTGAAGAAAACAAGCAAGCTAGGTATGCAATGTCTTGACCAGGTGGTCCGCGAAATCCTCAATGGGCCCAATCGCAAGACCGACCACCTTGGCCTGATCATCAATCTGGCGCAGACGCACGGCGGCATCGCTTCCTGGCAGTGCTGAAAACTCTTTGGCCTTAGCCGCGCTCATTGGTCCGCCTTGTTTTACCAGGCTGGTTTTTGACCCGTCTGAAAGTCCTACCCAGTAACCTGGATCAACTGCACACAGATAGCGTTTGGCAGGCACATGCAAACGCACGGGCTCTGTCACTTGTGGACAAAAAGCGCGTGCCAACCAGTTGGCGCCGACAATCTCGTGTTTGAGATCGCGGTCGTGAAAGCGCTTATCTTTAGCCTGGCTCTGCATCAGAAAGTGCCCAATATCGTGCAACAGCGCCGCGGTGATATCAGCGCTATTACCGCTTTTTGAGCGAGCGAGCACCGCGCTCTGTACTGCGTGCTCTAACTGGGTAATCCCCTCGTCGTAATACCAGTCGGTTCCGCACTTAACGATCCAGGCCAAAAGTGCGTCGACAAAATCCTTGTTGTTGGAAAAATCAGAACGCTCAGGCCCGCCAGTCATCATGCGTACCTCTAAGAATGTGGTTTCATCACGGCCCAGTCTTGGACAGGTGGGTGGGCCATGTCAAATTTTGGGCTCTCATCCATGAAATCGTGACTGTGAATGATGAGCGAATCATCCTGAAATAAAACGACACAGTATGCCGGTGGCTCGAAATTTCCCTGCAGAGTCGGGTGATCAACAAAATCCAACTGCAACTGGTGATGCATGGCACGCAAACTGGATACCGGTATGCCCAGCCAGTTACCGGCCAACGGCCGGTGAATGTGGCCGAGAAACAGGTGACGAATCTGCTGTTTATATGGGGCAACCAATTCAGTGAAAGCCGCTTTTTGAACCAGTGAGGTTCGATCCAGGCCTGGGATACCAATATCAAATGGCGGATGATGCATAAATAAATATATATCTTTCGCCGGCGCACCTCTAAGTTGTACATCGAGCCACCGCATACGCCGCTCACAGTACCAGCCTTCATGGTGACCTGGCTCGTGAGTATCAAGGTAGATAAAGCGGCCCACGGGCAGGTCTTCGACTGATTAGACGAAACCGCTTTCATCGCACGCCTGATCGGGAAACCATTTTCTAAACTCTTCACGCGAATCATGGTTGCGCACCAGCAAGCGTAACGGCGGCTTGAGTACGCTTAGGTACTGCCTGAGATTATCAAAGGCCTCAGGCTCTCCCCAGTGGGTCAAATCTCCCGTAATAACGCAACGCGCGGCATCCGCGTGATGATGGTTTATGTCGGCGATGCAGCGCTCAAGAGCAACTGCAGGGTCCCGGCCATACAGGGTTTTTCCGGCTGGAATAAAATGGGTATCGGTAAAATGGATAATCTTCACAGATAATATTCAGAAAGTCGGTGGGGTCGAGAAGTAAATTCTAATATGTATGCAATCATATCTGAAGTGCAAAGAGGATGGGCGAGACGCCAGCCTTTGCATAGCATCTGGATCGAATGGCTAAAGTAATTGTTCTAGGATTAGCTAAATCCGGCACAACCGGCCTTTGGTCGGTTTTGGTCAAGAGTTACCCACGCCGTTATTTACAATTCTTTGAAGGTCAATATTTACCTTCCAGATACAATAAGTATTTTGGCCAAACAAACAGCGAACAAAATCCGCGAGATGTCGTTAGTAAACAAATTATAGGTCCAGATTTTAACTTTACTGATCTTGCCTCATTCGACAAAATTATCTGGATGGTTAGAGATCCTCGAGACCGTTTAATCAGTTACCTGCTTTACCGTCATTATGACTATCGTTATGACAGCGATGAGTTTGTGAGAGAACAGTTGAATCTGCTGCGACTGAAAGAAAGAGATCCGGACGCCTTGGCGATAATTGATCTTGAAGCACGATTACTGTTACCACGCCCCACGCTAGAGTCAGCATTTTTTTGGAATGATCATCAAAAAAGTAACTTTCTGAGTACTCTCATAGAGGAGGAGCGCGCTTTTATTTTCAAATACGAAGATTTTGTTAATCAGCAATATTCTGGTCTGGAAAATTTTTTGGGCATCAAAATGTCACGAAATGCCAAGGTGCCAAAGCAGTTTCAACGTGTCATTCGCAGCAAAACTCACAGCTTTTGGAATCACTGGTTTACCCAAAAGGATGTTGATAACTACATGGAGCTTTTCCAGCCTTTCTTGGGGCAGTACGGTTACAAAGATGAGTGGGCGCTTGCCGAAGAAAAGAAAATCGATCCGGAACACTGCTCACGTTATGTCCGAACAATTATTAACGAGCGCCGCCAACTTGATGGTTTACATCTTATCCAATAGTGAACCAGTAAGTCCCATGTGCGCACAGATCTAATCGCTGGATTAGAAGTTATCTATCAGCTCCTTGGACTGCCATCGATCTACAATAGACTTGTAGATGCATTTGAAGATTGTGATCGTGGGCAAACTGCTACAGGATTTTGTCCGCGATCATCCAAAGAAAAGCGCAGGTCTGTCTGTTAAGGTCTTGCCATGCTTGACACGCCCCGCCACCTTATCGACGCATACGGTCTTCGTCTAGATCAAATAAAGTCTTTGTAATTCTCCTGGCGTGGCACATATCTCCCAGTATCTCAATTTCTGCTTCAAGGTTTTCAGTCACGTGCTCGGCATCAACTAACGCCATAGCGATAGATTTTTGCGCGTAGTGGGAGTAGCCCCCGGAAGTACAAAACCCTCGTACTGCGCCGTTTATCCAGACCGGCTCGTAGGCGATCACATCTGCATCCAGCGCATCAACTTCGAACACGACCGGTTTACGTCTCGCGCCTTTATCTCTTTGGGCCTCGGCAGCTTGGCGTCCAATGAAATTGCTTTTCTTGCCAAAAACAATAAAGCGATCCATCCCGGTTTCACCAGCCGTGTAGTCGGGTGAGTATTCGTTCAACCAACTGCCGAAAAATTTATCCAGCCGAAGGCTCATCATGGCTCGCATGCCAAAGGGTCGCATACCGTGCGGCTTTCCTTGCGCCCACAAGGCATGCCAGAGCGCCCTTTGGCTCGCGGCATCGGTATAGATCTCAAACCCCAGGTCGCCGGTATAACTGACCCGCTGCACAATACAGTCGCACATGCCGACAACCATGCGCTTGACGTCAAAAAACTGAAAAGCTTCGGCGGACACATCAGCGCCGGTAACACTACTTAGTACGTGGCGCGCCAAAGGGCCCGCGATCTGAAAACCCGTACGTTTATCCGAGATATTTTCCAGGCCTACCCCATCAGACAAGTTCTGTCGCAACCATCGCTCATGGACTGCCTGGTAGCCGTAAGAAGATGTCAATTGGAATTCATCTTCTGCAAGACAGGACACTGTGAAATCCCCGATCAGACGCCCCTTGGGCGAGAGCATCGGGGTCAAACTCATACGCCCCTCCTCAGGTATGCGGCCTGCCATGATCCAATCTAACCACTCGCGCGCAGCGGCTCCGGTCACCGCAAACTTGCCAAAATTTTGTACCTCGTTGATGCCCACGCTCTCACGAACGGCTTTGACCTCGCGGGCTGCTGCTGCAAATGCATTTGATCGGCGAAACGACGGGGTCTCGTAGCGCGATTCATCCCCGTGTGCAAAAAAATTTGCCACTTCAAGCCCGAACTGCTGGCCAAAAACAGCGCCAAGTTGATCCTGAATATCGTACATAGGTGTGGTGCGAAAAGGACGAGCCGCCGGTAACTCTTCGTTCGGATACGTCACCGAGAATCTCGTCTGATAGTTTTCAATGACCTTGGGCAGGGTGTAGCCAGGCGTTGTCCAGGAACCAAAGCGGGCCACATCCAACGCAAAAACATCGCGCTCAGGCTCACCTTCGATCATCCACTGGGCCAAAGTCAGGCCAACGCCGCCGCCCTGACTGAAACCGGCCATCACCCCACAAGCGGACCAGTAATTGCGAAGACCTGGCACCGGCCCGACCAAGGGATTGCCATCGGGCGCAAAAGTAAATGGGCCATGGATAACGGTTTTAACTCCGGCTTTTTCTAAAGCCGGAAAACGCCGATACGCAAACTCTATTGAATCGGTAATTTTGTCAAGATTATCGGGCAGCAGTTCATGACCAAAGTCCCAGGGAGTGCCATCAACAGCCCAGGGTTGGCACGCTTGCTCATAAAAACCTATACAAAGGCCTCTGCCCTCCTGGCGCAAGTAACTCTCGCCACCCGGGTCCATTACATGTGGATGCTCGGTATCGCGCTCGTAAATCATGGCGATATCGTCCGTGACAATATACTGATGCTCCATGGGATGCAGCGGCAGATAGACACCCGCCATAGCACCCACCTCCCGTGCCCACAGACCCGCCGCGTTCACCACATGCTCGGCTATGACCGTGCCCTGATCGGTAACCACCTCCCAACTGCCATCGGCCCGCGGGTTTGTTTCAATCACTTTGGTATGCAGCTGAATCTCAGCCCCATTCATGCGCGCTGCCCGAGCGTACGCATGAGTGGTACCCGATGGATCAAGATGACCATCTAGGGGGTCGTAAAGTCCGCCGAGCAAACCAGCGGTGTTAGTCGCCGGTGCGACCTCGATGATTTCCGCGGGCGACAGAATCTGGGTATCTAACCCCATGTAACGGTGCTTGGCGCGCTCCGCCTTGAGCATATCCATACGCTCGGGGGTGTCAGCCAGCGTGACTCCACCGACATGATGCAGCCCGCAGGACATACCGGTCAGCTCTTCCAATTCCTTGTAAAGCTTGATGGTGTAGCCCTGCAACGCCGCCATATTGGTGTCGCCATTCAGCGTATGAAAGCCGCCTGCCGCGTGCCAGGTAGACCCGGATGTCAGCTCAGATCGCTCTATCAGCATCACGTCTGACCAACCGAGCTTGGTGAGGTGATACAAAACAGAGCAACCTACGACGCCGCCGCCGATCACGCAAACCTGTGTGTGATTTTTCATATGAGTTTCTCTTTGAAATTCCGTTTATAGCCTATGCAGTGCTGGTTGCTGTATCTAATTTCAGTGGGAACACTATCTGTTTGAAAAAGCGCGCGGGCAATCCACCAGAGCGTCCCGAATTGTTCTTCTAGAGACTTACCGGCCACAAAGCGCGGCATAGGGCTCATTTGCACATGCCTGCGACACTGCCCAAGGCTTTGTGCCCAACGCTCAAGATCAATTCAATCAAGCCATAAAAGGCCCGGTGATCGCAAGCGTCAAATCCTCCCACTGGATATTCAGGAACATCCATTTGCCGTCAGGCGAGAAACAGATCCCCGTAACCTCACTGTCGCCATCATTCATGACATTGCGCGCAAAGTAAAGCAAGCGACCATCGGGTTTGAGTACCCGCACGCCATTGGGTGCGTCGCCGTCCTCAGCCAGGAATATATCGCCCCAGGGCGATACCGTAACGTTGTCAGGGTGATCAAAATCACCATCCCCTTGCGCCTGGGCAATCAACGTCAGAGTATCGGTTTGCGCCGCTTTGGCGATATCAAGCCGATACAATTGCCCACGACCTTTTGGACCGCCATCAGTGGAGCACAGGTACACGCTGGACCCATCGAACCAGGCGCCCTCTCCACGCGAAAAAATAGCGCCACCGCGTTGGTGTGCCTGCGTACGCGTACGCTTATCGGCGGCTGTTGGATCAGTAATGTTCACCCACTCAACTGCAAACTGGTTGCCAATCTTTTGGCCTTCAGACAGGTCGAACCGATTCTGCCCCTGAACTTTCAGCGCCTGCAAATGCCCGCCCACAAAAGGTTGCTCAGGACTATCCGGCACATGACGGTAAATAGCGCTTTGGGAGGCATCCTCGCTGAGGTAAGTTATGCCCGATGTCGGGTCAAAGGCAGCCGCCTCGTGGGGAAAACGCCCCAGCGCCGATAACCGATGTGGGGCCTGCACGGAAGATGCTCCTGGGTCACAGAGAAAAACATAACCGTGCCCCGCTTCCTCCACTTCCTCGCAGCTCAACCAACCAAAAGGTGTCGGCCCGCCGGAGCAGTTACGTGAAGTCCCCGTCAACACCATGTTGCTTGCACGTAGCGCAGCGCTCGCGCGATCGATCACCAGCCGGCTGACCCCGCCCCCCCGATCAGGCGCGGCGGCAAGCCGGATATCGACCGGGATACCTTTGTGAATCTCGTGGTTACGCATGATGATCCAGGTGTCTTCTTCTCCGGGAAAACAAGCCATGCCATCCGGCGCAGATGGCGCATTAAAGCCGTCACTCATGGCGTCACCGACCCGCTGTAACACCTGATAGGAAAAGTCCGGCGGCAAATCGATAATGCCTTGTGGGTCGGCCACAAGGCCGACGGCCTCATCCCAACTGTTCCGGGCTTTATAAGCCCAACTGAACGCGCCAGCAGCTGCAGCCGCAGCGACCCCGGCACCGAGAAATGAGCGGCGGGATAGTTTCGGGAGCATTTTGAAAGACATTGGGCTAAGCCCCGTTATCCGGAACCACAACGATCTGTGCAATCACTGTATGGGCTGGTTGTTCCAGCACAAACAGAATCGAACGTGCAATGTCTTTAGCCTCAAGGCATTGCCCATGGTTGTCATAGAACTCGTCGCCACGCTCGGCACTGAAAAAGCGCGTTGCTGCAAAATCGGTTTTCACCATGCCCGGCAGCACTTCTGAGACGCGGATACCGGTCCCCGCATATTCTTGTCGCAGCGTTTCACTGAAACCGTGCACTGCAAATTTGCTTGCGGCGTAAGCGCCGCAGCCAGCAACCGGAGCTAAGCCCTGCGTCGAACCGATGTTGACGACGTGCCCCTGCTTGCGAGCGAGCATACCCGGCAGCATGGCTGCGGTTACCTGCATGAGTCCGGTCACATTGGTCTGTATCGTTCCCGCCCACTGGTTGATATCGCCTTCATGGAAAGGTTGGCGTCCGCCGATATCGCTGCCGGCGTTATTCACCAGAATATCGACCCCTTGCCAGTCTTGGGGCAGTCGGTCAGGCAGGCTGGCGGCAGATACGGCGTCGGCCACATCCAGCTCTACGGCCAGGCCAGGTCCAGGCAATTCATCGAGTTGTATCTGCAAGCGCTCAAGACGGCGGGCGCAGCAGATTACCCGCGCTCCTGCAAGACTCAGCATGCGGACCGTTGCAAGGCCAATGCCCGCACTGGCTCCGGTCACGAGGGCTGTTTTTCCCTGGAGTATTGTCATTGGTATCTCCTGATCTGGGCTGTGGTTTAGATTGATGACGAAAGTATAATGTCGCGACGTCTGCCCCCAAACGCCATCTTTATAACCTTATGCCCGAAAAAACCCTGCATCAGCTGATCGATCAACTGCGTGATGAAATCAGGCAGTTGATCGCAGTCGACCACAAGTGACCGTGACCGCCTGAACACGCTGGTGGCAAATCTTGAGACACGACTGGAAGTCTCCGGCGAGGAGAGTCACGATACCCTGGTCAACAATGTCCAGGAATCGATCCGCCAGCTGGAGGTTGAACGCCCACGCACAACAGGGGTGCTCAATCACATCATGGTGGCTCTTAGCAATATGGGCATCTGAATCTACCCCTGATCAATCCATCCCCAGTTCTTTTAGCTTGCGGGTCAGGGTATTACGTCCCCAACCGAGCCATCGGGCAGCTTCTTGTTTACGGCCAAGGGTAAAAGTGAGCGCGGTACGCAGTAGTACACGTTCGAAGTCTGGGCCAACCTCGGAAAGAATGTTGTGGTGCCCCTCAGACAGACGATCTGCTACGACCCGGCCCAGCAGTTGCTGCCAGGTCTGAGCCGGCTCACCAAGGCTGGCCGCGGTGTTAAAACCAGACGGCAGATCGGTCAGTGTAACGGTCCGTCCGGGTGCAACAACGGTGAGCAATCGGCACAAGTTTTCCAGTTCACGGACATTACCCGACCAGGGAGCCTCACAGAGTACCGTCATCACCACCTCATCCAATTGCTTCGAGTCAACCTGTAACTCATGCGCAGCCTGGTCCAAAAAAACCCGGACCAAAGCGGGAATATCCTCCCGCCGTTCACGAAGCGCCGGCAAATGAATGCCGATCACGTTAAGCCGGTGGTAAAGGTCTTCTCGAAATCGACCTTCGCGAACTCGGCCTTCGAGTTCCTGATTGGTCGCGGCGATCACGCGCACGTCCGCTGCTATTTCCTCGTGGCCACCCACCCTAAAAAAGGTGCCATCCGAAAGCACCCGCAACAGCCGAGTCTGCAGATCCAGCGGCATATCACCGATTTCATCCAGAAACAGCGTTCCGCCCGCGGCTTGCTCAAAACGCCCCTGGCGCTGGCGCTCGGCACCGGTAAACGAACCCTTCTCGTGACCAAAAAGTTCTGACTCCAAAAGATCAGCGGGAATGGCTGCGGTGTTGATGGCAACAAAAGAACGCTCTGCCCGTGGACTGTTGCGATAAATCGCACGCGCGACCAGTTCCTTGCCAGTACCAGATTCACCAGAGATCAACACGTTCATGGCCGAACTGGCCAGCCGACCAATCATGCGAAACACGGCCTGCATGGCCGGCGCCTCGCCAATCATGTCGCCACTCGGTGCAACTGGCGCCTTGGGCATCTCCTGGCCGGCTTTTTTCTGTAGGGCTCGCCCGACCAGCGCTACCGCCTCTTCCAGATCGAACGGCTTGGGCAGGTACTCAAAGGCGCCGCCGCGATAAGCCGACACCGCGCTGTCGAGGTCCGAGTGGGCAGTCATCACAATGACCGGCAGGTCGGGCAACTCATCGCCCAGCGCCTTTAGTAGATCGAGGCCACTGGTGCCGGGCATGCGGATATCAGTAATAAGCACATCAGGGGCGCGGCGCAGGGCGCGGCCGAGCACATTGTCGGCGTTATCGAAAACGGTAGGTGCAAATCCGGCGCTGGTAAGCGCTTTTTCAAGTACCCAGCGTATAGAGGCATCATCATCAACCACCCAGACTACAGGCGCCGGTTTCATTGTGTTTCCCCTACCGGCAGGGCTAGCACAAAGCAGGTTCGACCCGGCTCACTGGTGCACTCGATCGAGCCGGCATGACGGTGAATAATCTCCTGGGCCAACGCAAGACCCAGGCCAGTACCCTCGGCCCGTCCCGTCACCATCGGAAAGAACACCCGGTCAATCAGCTCGGGATCGATTCCCGGTCCGTTATCCGTGATTGAGGCCTCTACGACTAGCCGATGTCGTTGGTTATGCAAGGTGTACTGTCGCCTGACACGGGTCCGCAGGCTAATCTGCCCACGCCTTTTCATGGCCTGTACCGCGTTACGCACAATATTAAGCACCACCTGGATCATCTGCGCGCGATCCCCGCAGACATCGGGAATGCTCGGGTCATAGTCGCGCTTGAACTCCACCCCTTCCGGGGACTCAACCAGTATCAGTTTGCGCACATGTTCGAGGACCGAATGCAGGTTAAACGGCTGGCGATCCATAGCCTGAAAGCCACCGGTCAACCGATCAACTAATCGGCTGAGACGGTCCGCCTCGTGGGTAATAATATACGTGTACTCGCGCAGTTCACGCCGTGGTAATTCCCGATCCAGCAATTGCGCCGCACCACGCAGGCCGCCCAGGGGATTTTTGATCTCATGAGCCAAAGCACGCACGATCTGATTCAGGGCATCCTGGCGTTCATGTACCCAAGTATCTCGCGCGATACGCGTCAACTGATCGACTCGGTCAAGCTCAATGATCATAGAACCACTCTGGTGCTGTACACCAAACGGCGACACCGTGCAGTCAACGCACAGCGTGTTCGCATCACCTAGACGCACCAGTGTTTCCTCGCGCAGCGTTGTGGTGTCCCCCTGCTCCGCAGCCATTAACGCTGCCTGCAAAGTGATGCCCAACGGCACCAATTCGCCTACCTCACGACCCACCCCGCGTTGAATACTGGTCGCTAACAATGTCTCAGCGGCGGGATTCATGAAACTGACCCGCTTATCTGCATCAACGACCAGCACGGCCGTGGTAAGCGCCTCCAAAACCTGCAGATAGTTGATAGTCTGGGATTGGTTCATCTGATTTGCACCATATTGGTGCATATTAACTCAGAACAGGCGGCGGCCCAGGACAACTCGGGCTGCCGCTGCCCTGCTCAGACGCTGTAATACATATCGAACTCGACCGGGTGGGTCGCCATCCGCAGACGCTGCACCTCTCCCATCTTGAGTTCGATATAGCTATCGATCATATCGTCGCTCATGACACCGCCCACTTTGAGGAATTCACGGTCGACGTCAAGAGCGTCCAGTGCCTGATCAAAAGAATGCGCTACCGTTGCGATCTCGCTCTCTTCTTCGGGCGGCAGATCGTAAAGATCTTTATCCATCGGGCTGCCCGGGTGAATCTTGTTCTGGATGCCATCCAGTCCGGCCATCAGCAAAGCTGAGAACGCCAGATAGGGATTCGCGGTGGGGTCGGGGAAGCGCACCTCAACCCGCCGCCCCTTGGGGTTGCTGACATGGGGAATTCGACACGAAGCCGAACGGTTACGGGCGGAGTAAGCCAACATGACCGGTGCTTCAAAACCGGGCACCAGACGCTTGTAACTATTGGTGCTGGCATTGGTAAATGCATTCAGCGCCCGGGCATGCTTGAAAATACCGCCGATGTAATACAGCGCGGTCTCGCTTAGGCCGCCATATTCATCGCCAGCGAACATATTGTCACCGCCTTTGAATATGGACTGGTGCACATGCATGCCGTTACCGTTATCTCCCACCAGTGGCTTGGGCATAAAGGTCGCAGTCAACCCATGGGCATGGGCTACGTTGTGGACACAGTATTTGTAAATCTGGGTCTGGTCAGCCTTGGCCACCAGAGTGTCAAATCGCACACCGATCTCGCCCTGTCCCGCAGTGCCAACCTCATGGTGGTGCACTTCTACCCCGAGGCCCATGTCCTCCATGGCAAGACACATGCTAGAGCGCACATCCTGTAGCGAATCAACAGGCGGTACGGGAAAATAGCCACCCTTAACGCCGGGACGGTGGCCGATGTTACCCTCTTCATAATCCTTGCCTGAGCTCCAGGCTGCCTCGACCGACTCGATGTGGTACGCCGCTTCACTCATCTCGTTGGACCAGCGTACCGAATCAAAAATGAAGAACTCAGGTTCAGGGCCAAAAAAAGCATCGTCGCCAGTGCCGGTTGACTTGAGATAGGCCTCAGCCCGCTTGGCAATAGAACGCGGATCACGGTCGTAACCCTGCATAGTCGCAGGTTCGACCACGTCGCAGCGCAACAATACTGTGGTGTCCTGCATAAAAGGATCGACCACTACAGAGTCAGGATCAGGCAGCAAGATCATGTCTGATTCATTGATGCCCTTCCATCCGGCAATCGATGAGCCATCAAACATCTTGCCCTCTTCAAAAAGATCGGCATCAACCACGGACGCCGGCACGGTCACGTGTTGCTCTTTACCGTGGGTGTCGGTGAAACGGAAATCGACAAACTTGGCGTTTTTATCCTCGATAAACTTTAAAGCGTCATCAGCTGACATGGGGACGGATTCCTCGACGGTTAACGCGCCACATCAGGACCGGTGCAATGCCCAGACCCTAGAAGCGCGCGGTGAAAAATGAAACAATAACTAAGCTTGCCTGTAACTAAAGCAAATTACGTGCCAGCGAAAAAGTCCCGTATTGGCGTTCTTAATGAGTGCATTAGCACTAATTTGGTGCATATTGATTTAATTATGCACTATTTTTGTGCACTTCGGTCTTATCTCCGTACCCGTATGCAGATTAGTACCTCTTCTTCGCTTTGTTGCGTACTTAACAACTCGTGACCGTGAATCCGGCACCAGGCAGGAATATCAAGCAGGGCTCCCGGGTCGGTACAGTGAACAGACAGCACATCCCCTTGCCTTAGGGTCGCTACCCGATCCTGGGTACGAATGACTGGCAGCGGACAGAGCAATCCGGTTACATCCAGTTGATACGTGCTCACAAGTACCAGTCTTCTAGCACTTCATCGGCCGTGAAGGGCGCCACCTGCAATTCGCGTTCGATGCCGTCCCGGCTGACGAACTGAAAGCTGACACTTTTTGCCTCGCGGCCCTGTCCGAAACGCGCCGCAATCCGGGCAGCCAGCCCCACATCGGCGTCATCCTTCTCGCCTTCAACAAGCGTCAGTGGTCCGTTATGACTGGTCATATCGAGATAAGTAAAACGTTTGCGGTAACCGCGCAGGTAACGGGTCTCGCCCGCATCGCGGGCAACGATCACCTTGAGATGTGGCTTTGGCCGCAAATGCCGCCCGACCTTGAGCAACATAATGTCATCCAGGTCATAGTCCCGCTTGGCCCGGCTTTGCCATAGATCGCGCAATTTGCGGCTATAGGCAGCATCGGTCAAAAAACAGCAACCACCGGCGGGTTGTGCGTAATCTTCGATCCCCAGCTGGCGGGCCAAGGTGATCTGCGGCTTACGGGTACGCCCGGAAAACCCATACAACCGTTCACGATCAACCCAGCCCTCACGCTCGGGCAAGGTCGGTGGCTGTAGCTGTGCACAAAGCGGCCGCAACAAACGGTCTTTCGCTCCTGACTCACGGGCCACCACCGGAAAAGTATCCCGGCGCTGGGACATTGGCCGCTGACCCAGCACTTCACCGGTAATAATGAAATCAAAATCATGTGCCTGCATCCACTCCAGAGCCTTTCCCACCATGAAGGTTTTGCAGTCTAGGCAAGGATTAAGGTTTGCGCCGTAGCCATGACGAGGGCGCAGTAACACCGACTTGTACTCCTCAATCACATCGACAATGTGCAGGGGCATGCCTAACTGCTCGGCGACCCACAACGCATTGTTGCGCCGGGGTTTTCGGTTTGGATTATTGCGGATAGCGTGGGTGTGGCCCTCGACACAGAATCCGGTAAAAAAGTTAAGGCCCTCGACATGCAGCCCCTGATCCTGCATTACACGGGCCGCCAGCATGGAGTCCAGGCCGCCCGATATGAGAGCAACCGCCCGGCGGATTCGAGGTATATCAGCAACGGCTTTCATAAGTCAGGATTGTAACAACTCGAGTTATCTGTGCCAGCGAGTGTGAGAGCAAACTATCGGATAGAACCCCTGCCGTTATAATGCGTCGCTCAACCCGTATTTGCGCTGGGAGCGAAAAAACGTTGCATTTCCAGGACCTGATCCTGCGCCTACAGGCGTACTGGGCTGGGCAAGGCTGTGTGCTCATGCAGCCTTACGACATGGAGGTCGGAGCCGGCACTTTTCACACTGCGACCTTCCTTGCCGCTGTGGGCCCGGAGCCGTTGCGCGCGGCCTATGTACAGCCCTCACGCAGGCCAACAGACGGCCGTTATGGTGAAAACCCAAACCGATTGCAGCATTACTTCCAGTTCCAGGTCATTCTCAAACCCTCGCCGCCAGAATTCCAGGATCTATACCTGGGTTCGCTAGAGGCCCTCGGTATCAGTTTTTGCCGCGACGATGTGCGCTTTGTCGAGGATGACTGGGAGTCACCGACCCTGGGTGCCTGGGGGCTTGGTTGGGAAATCTGGCTGAACGGCATGGAAATCTCGCAGTTCACCTATTTTCAGCAGGTTGGCGGACTCGACTGTCGACCGGTCACCGGAGAGATCACCTACGGTCTGGAGCGCATTGCCCTGTACCTGCAGGGTGTAGACAGCATCTTTGATCTGCGCTGGAACGAGCGCTTCAGTTACGGCGACCTGTATCGCCAAAACGAAGTTGAGCAATCCGCCTATAACTTCGAACATGCGGATGTGGCAGTGCTGTTCAACCAGTTCGAGAACTGCGAAACGGCTTGTAACCACCTGCTCGAAGAAAAATTGCCACTGCCGGCCTACGAACAGGTGTTACAGGCGTCGCATACCTTCAATCTACTCGATGCCCGTCGAGCCATCAGCGTGACTGAGCGCGCCCGCTACATAGGCCGGGTGCGCACCTTAGCTCGCGGCGTAGCTCAGGCCTATTTCAAGGCGCGCGAGGCGCTGGGATTTCCCCGGGGGCAAACATGAGCGGGCAGCCCAAGGGCAGGGCAGATCTGCTGGTCGAGCTGGGCACCGAAGAACTGCCGCCCAGCGTACTGAAACAGCTGGGGGAACAGTTTGCAACCCTGCTGACCGATGCGCTGACCGACGCCGGACTGGGCTGCGAAGGGTCCATGAGCTGGTTTGCTACCGCAAGGCGCCTTGCGGTACGGGTTCCGGGCGTCGCCCACCGCTGTGCTGATCAGATCAACGAGCGTCGTGGCCCGGCGCTCGGCGCTGCTTTTGACGGCCAAGGTCAACCAACGCCAGCTGCCACGGGCTTCGCCCGCTCCTGTGGCGTAACCGTCGATCAGCTGGAAAGGCTGGAAAACGACAAGGGCCAATGGCTGGTACATCGGGCGCTCGTGCCTGGGGCGCTCGCGCGCGCTCTCATCGAGCCTTGTATTCAGGGTGCCATTGAAAAACTGCCGATACCTAAACGCATGCGCTGGGGCGATGGTTTGGCCGAATTTGTCCGTCCGGTACACTGGTTGGTGGTGCTACATGGTCAGCGAGTGCTGCCGTGCGAGGTCCTGGGCATTGCTGCCGGGCGTATCAGCCGCGGACACCGCTTTATGGGCGAGGCACGTATCAGCATCCGTAGCGCTGGTGATTATGAGAAAACTCTCAAAGAACAGGGCGCAGTTATTGCCGATTTCAACACACGCTCACGGCTGATCGAGCAACAGGTATCCCGACTCGGCGTTAAGGCCGGCGGCAAAACGGTTATCGACCCACAACTGCTCGATACTGTCACCGCACTGGTGGAAAAACCCCATGCGCTTCTAGGCCAGTTCGACCCGGCTTTTCTTAAAGTGCCCACCGAAGCGCTGATCTCATCTATGCGCGACCATCAGAAATATTTCCACGTAGTCGATGCCAAAGGCAGGCTACTGCCAGTCTTCATTACCGTAAGTAATATCCGTAGCACCGCACCGAGGCGCGTACGGACAGGCAATGAACGAGTGCTTAACGCCCGCCTTGCCGATGCCCGCTTCTTCTGGGAAACGGATAACCGCCGACCGCTAGACAATCGGGTGGATGAGTTGGATGGCGTCCTCTTCCACCAGGCGTTGGGAAGCCTGCATGACAAGACGCGCCGGCTCGAGACCTTATCGGTCAAAATCGCCCAGACACTGCGGATCGACGAAACTCTTTGTGCCAGAGCCGCACATCTGTGCAAGGCAGATCTCGTTACGGGCATGGTCGGAGAGTTTCCGGAACTGCAGGGCACCATGGGTCGTTACCTCGCCCAACATGACAAGGAACCTGCGGCCGTCGCCCGGGCTATCGAAGAGCACTACCTGCCGCGACACGCCCGCGACAAACTTCCAGCGAGCGCCCCGGGACGGGTGCTGGCGCTGGCTGACCGGATAGATTCTCTGGTTGGGCTGTTTTTAGCTGGGGAGGAACCCACAGGTGATAAAGACCCCTACGGTCTACGCCGAGCTGCGCTGGGCGTCATCCGCATACTGATCGAAAAAAAGGTGGACCTGGATATCGTCGAACTCGTGAATCACTCGGCCGATACCTACGCCGCGGCTGGTAATCCTGTTGGCGCCAATGCAAAAAAGCAGTGCATCGCCTTTGTGATGGAACGTTACCGCGCACTGTACGCAGCGTTGGGTTTTGCTCAGGACGAGATTTCGGCCGTGCTCGAAGCAGGCGCTAACCGGCCCCTGGACTTTGACCGACGCCTAAAAGCCCTCGCCAAATTTCGCCATCGCCACGATGCCGCTAGTCTGGCAGCCGCAAACAAGCGTATTCGCAATATCCTGCGCAAAAGTGAGCAATCGATAACCAAAGAGCTCAAGCCGCAACTGCTGACCGAAAGCGCAGAAATCGCATTATCCCAGGCGATACTTGAAACAGCAGGGGCCATCGCACCGGCCATTGCACGCGCCGATTACCCGACAGCACTTCGCATCCTGGCTGGTCTGCGCCCTGTGGTGGACCGCTTTTTTGACGAGGTTATGGTCATGGCCGAAGACCTGCCACTGCGGGCCAATCGCCTGACACTGCTGGATCAATTAAGCAGTTTGTTCCTGACCATCGCCGATATCTCGCTGCTGCAAACACCGGAGCGTCCCAGTGGTAGATGATCAGAGCCACTATGACCACATGTTGGCTGCGGTACAGGCTTTTCATGACAAGCATCGTCTGCGCGAGCAAGGTGGTGAGGATATGCCCTACCGCGTGGCTCTGATGGCAGAAGAACTGGGCGAGATTTCAGCCTGTATCACCAAAGGCAAGGCGACCGAAGCCCTGGCCGAGGAATGTGCCGACCTGCTGATCCTGCTGATCGGTACCGCTATTGCCGGTGACTTCAAACTGGATGACGCCTTCTGGGCCAAGATGGGCACGTTGGCCCAGCGCAAAAGCCGTATCGTCGATGGTCGCATCCGGGTGTCAGAGTTTCGGAACGAGTAGATGAAATCAGGCCTGGTGATTGTCGACCGCGACGGTGTGATCAATTTTGATTCAGATGCCTATATCAAGTCGGTTGCCGAGTGGGTTGCTATCCCCGGCAGCCTGGAAGCGCTGGCCCGACTCTCCCGGGCCAACTATCGGGTGACGATCGCTACTAACCAGTCGGGCATTGCCCGGGGCCTTTACACGATGGAAACATTGAACCGTATCCACCAGAAAATGACCAATAGCTTGCGCAAGCACGGTGGACGGATCGATGCAATCTTCTTTTGCCCCCACGGACCGAATGACGATTGCGCCTGTCGCAAGCCACGTCCCGGACTGCTTTATGAAATCAGCGAGCGCCTGGCAACACCGCTGCCCGGCGTACCGATGGTGGGCGATTCCCTTAAAGACCTGCAAAGTGCCGCTGCCGTAGGCGCTTTACCCATACTGGTACGCACCGGGAAGGGGGCAGTTGCGCACCAAGCGTTGATAGAGGCTCAGGCTCACAACGAACTAACCCATGCGTTGGTCTATGATGATCTGGCTACGTTTACCAACGCCCTGTTGTCCGGTGCGCTGGACGCGGACATGCAGGCGTGCCGCCAGGCACGTGGAGCCGGCTAAGCGGCCAGTTCCGAGGGGCACATGATCTGGGTCCGCTCTATCTTTTTCTTTTGTGGCATGGCCGCCTCTGCCGTGCTTTTTTGCCCGATTGCACTAATCGTGTGGCCGGTACCGGTAGTAGCGCGGATGCGCATTATTGGACTATGGGCGCACTTTATCGGCTGGTGGCTCGCGCTGACTTGCCAGTTACGCTTCGAGGTAGAAGGCGTGGAGCACTTGCCATCACAGCCCGGCGTCATTTTGTCCAAACACCAATCGGCCTGGGAAACCATCCTGTTCCAGGTTATCTTCCCGCCGCAGACCTGGGCGTTGAAGCGCGAAGCTTTGTGGCTGCCATTTTTTGGCTGGGGCCTTGCTGCCACCAGCCCAATTGCGATCAATAGGGCAACCCCGGTGCGGGCGCTTGATCGTCTGTTGCGCCAGGGTTGCGAGAAGATTACACAAGGGCGCTGGGTCGTGATTTTCCCCGAAGGCACCCGCATGGCTCCGGGTGAGCAGGGCGCTTACCACCCCGGGGGCGCCATGTTGGCGGTTAAGGCGGGCGTGCCGGTGGTGCCGGTAGCCCACGATGCGGGATGTTACTGGGGGCGGCGCAGTTTTTTGAAAAAGCCCGGTGTCATCCGTGTGTGCGTAGGGCCGCCTATTGCTACCGAGGGCGAAAAACCACGGGCCGTGAACCAGGCTGCGAAGGATTGGATTGAATCCACCATGGCCTCACTGCTTGGCAGCCCGGAAGTGCCCGTCGATACCAGAAAAGCCCGCGACAACCCCTGACTTAACTGCTTGCCTCGAGCAACTGTTGTGACACCAGGCGCGCGTAGTCGGCGGCTGAGAGTGTCTGAGGCCGGGCAGTCGGGTCGATACCGGCCTGTCTGATAAGTGCCTCGGAGCAGATTCCTTTCAAGCTATTTCGGAGCGTTTTACGCCGCTGCGAAAAAGCCTGGCGAACCAATGTCTCGAAGGCATCGTCTCGCACTGATGGACCCACCGGCTCACGGTGCGGCTGCAACGCCACGATACTTGAGCGCACCTTGGGTGGCGGGGTGAAAGCACCGGGGCCAACATCGAACAGGATGCGTGGTTCAAAAACGCGACTGACCATGACACTTAAGCGTCCATATTCACTGGCGCCTGGCTTAGCCACTAACCGTTGTGCGACTTCCTTTTGCAGCATAAACAGCATACGGATGATTTTTTCGCGCTGAGACAAAAAATGTATCAACAGCACCGAAGAGATGTTGTAGGGCAGATTGCCTACCATCACCAGGGGCTGGTCCGGATTAAGCTCGGCCAAATTAACGGCCAGTGCATCTTGTTCATGTACTTGCACCTGCGAATGTTTGACATAACGCTGACCTAGAAAAGGTGCCAGGTCACGATCTATCTCCACCAGGTGCAAGGTATTGCCAAGCTCGACCAAATGATCACTCAGGGCGCCCTGTCCTGGCCCAATCTCGCACAGCACTTCACCTGGTTGCGCATTGAGACTGTCAACGATACGCCGGATAACGCCGGCATCATGTAAAAAGTGCTGACCGAAACGTTTTCTCGGCCGGGGCAGGGTGGACGATTCAGGAGTCACTGGATAATCGTTGCGCTAATTTCACCGCGGCAACCAGACTACCCACATCCGCTTGACCCGTGCCCGCAAGATCCAGCGCGGTGCCATGATCCACGGACGTACGTACAAAAGGCAGACCAAGGGTGATGTTAACCACTTCACCAAATCCTGCGTGCTTGATCACCGGAAGACCCTGGTCGTGGAACATCGCGACCACCACATCCAGATCTTTAAGAGAGTCTTGGGTAAATGCAGTGTCGGCCGGCAAGGGGCCGCGTAGATCCAAACCCTGCGCACGCAACGCTTGAAGTACCGGGATGATGACTTCAATCTCCTCTTGGCCCAGGTGTCCAGCTTCGCCTGCATGGGGATTAAGGCCACAGACCCCGATCACCGGCACCGGGATACCAAAACGGGTACGAAGGTCCGAATCAACCACGCGCAACACTGCTTCCAGAGTCTCACGTGTCACCGCCCGGGGGACTTCACTTAACGGCAGGTGAATGGTGACGAGTGCAACGCGCAGTTCACCCGTGGCCAGCATCATAACGGGAATGTCTACGCCGGCCCGCTGCGCCAAAAATTCCGTGTGGCCGACAAAGTCGTTGCCCGCTTCAATCAGGGTACTCTTCTGGACGGGCGCAGTCACCATACCTGAGAACACACCACTGAGACAGCCATCTGTGGCCGCCGTCAGCATCTCAATGACGTAGGGCGCATTGGTAGTATCAGGTTTTCCATGAACGGACGGCGCGCGTAGCGTAATGGGCAAAAGTTCTGCCTCACCACCCGGAGCAATGAGCGTGTCGCCTTTAAGCGCCAAAGGTAACTTAAGAAGCGCTGCTCGCTCAAGCAACAAATCGGGGTCGCAAACAATAACGAGCGGCCCTGGAAAGGGCTGCTGCAATAACTGGACGGTAAGCTCAGGACCTACACCAGCGGGCTCACCGGTCGTCAGGACGAGGGGAGGGGCTGTCATCGCGATGGCAGTTGAGGTTATGCCTGACGCTGAATTAGCGAGGCGAACCCAAACCGCTTATTGGACGATCTCGCCTTTGTCGTTGTCAACCAGCACCGGATTATCGAAGAACTGTATGTCGGGCTTTGAGTAGCGCTGGGTGATCCAGGCAATCCGGTCGTCGTCGAACCAGCTTTTGGCGTTTTCCATAGTATCAAAGCAATACACACCACCCGCACGATGGTTTTCAAGATCTGCTAGGTAGTTCTTTCGGATGAGGCCCGGAGTATTCCGATACATCGGTGCGGTCTCAAGGAATTTTTCCTTGAGCGAGGCCACATCTAGGTCCGAAGAGATTGGGAATGTTACAAGTACGACAATCATGATGCCTCAACTGGATTTTTTCTTTGCAATACCCCTGGATCTTACCCTACCGAGTAGGTTTTCTTGGTGACTGCATAACTGGTCGTGTAGCAATTTTTAAGAGTTTGGTCTGACGCAGGCCGAGCCTTTACCCCAACAAGCTGAATATGGCGTTTTCGGATCTCCCCCGGTGTCACAATAAATATATGAAACGCCATAGCCGTTAGGAGAACAACCAGAAGCAGAGCTATAACCATCATGAACCCTAACGTCTCTATGTTTAACAGCTTCTGTTAGTGCTCGGATAACAGGCGCCTTCCATTCTTTCTTGGGACTGGGAGTCGCGTAGTTATTGTTACCAAAGCGATAGCTGATGTTGCCTGAAACTCTGGTATCAAAGGCTTCGTCGTAGGAGAGGTTCGCGCCAAAGGTTAATCCATTACCCAGGTCATAAGCCAGATGGCCATTGATGCCTGATCCATCAGCTTCATCTAGATCACCCCGCTGGTAGTAGTAACCAAGAGACGCGTTGAGGTCAGGATTGATCTGGTAACCCACATCTAAGCCATAGGTATCGAGCGCGCCGCCCTCATACTTATTATTCAGTGTCTTTTCTGTATCACCTATGGGTACGAGTGCATAGGCATTGAAGTGCCAAGTATTTGAGACTGCTTCTAAACTTACAGCAACCTGCTGGAAGGAGACATCTTGCTTATTTGTAACCTTGATGCCTGTACCAGCATTACCGGTATCCATATCACGGCTGTCATAGCCAGCATTGACTCCATACATCCAAGAGCGGTCGTCGTTTAGCCAGCGGTAACCCAAGCGGGTCGAGGTGGAAAGCGAGACGCCAGCCACATCGGTATTAATGATACTGCTATAACCATCAAAATCAGCGAAGTTGGCATTGGCCTGGGCATCCAGAAACCAAACGTTATTGTCTTGAATAGACAAGGGAGCAAAGAAGCCAACCCCTGCCTGGTTGGGGGTGCCTGCGCCTTGCGTTGCGCCTCGAAGGCTCCAATCGAACCTGACTACATCTTTAAGATTGACCTCAATTGCCATAAGATCATCAGGTGGGCTTTCTTCTTTTGCTACAGCGGGAAGGAAGGGTGCGCTGGATAGCGCAAGCGCCGCAGCGCCTGTAAGCGATAAGGAGAGACGAATGGAACGCTGCACTGGTATTGAACTTTGCAATTGGGTAATCATCTGGGATGGATTCAGCAACATCTTATAGATGACATATAAATTAAGCAATTAACCAAGCTGGGCTAAGAATGATGGCGTTGGGCTTGGGATGTTTGGCTTAAACAGATTTCTAGATTGGGGCATTAAGTTTAATCAAAGTTCGGTAGCGTTAGAGAGGTTTGATGGGCTTATTAATTGGTTTTTTTAAGTTTGGCTGTGAGGAATGGATATTTTTGCTCACTTGAGCTAGTCCACCGATGCGCTGGCGGACTTCTTGAAATCAATCAGCAAAATATACCTGGTCTCATTGCAGTTATTCCATGCCTCATGGACTTCAGTATCGTCAAAAACAAATGCCTTGCCAGGCTGCCAGTTGTAAATGATATCCCCGACTCTTAACCCACACTCATTATTCATGTCTATGCAATCATCCTCTTGGCGTGCATTTGTCTTGGCTTTGGGAATAATTAGTCAAAGATGACAGCGAAGAACCTTATTTGTGTAGCCAGTGTGTGGCAAGATGCGAGTCTTTGGTGTCATGGCTGAGAAGCCGGCTGTTATCATTCCTGGTATCGCTTCTACGATTTTTGTTGTGATAGGGCAGCGATTGCAGTTTCCCGCCAGTTTCTCTCCAAATGCATGCAGGCCAAAGACTTTCCAGCTTCCATGATAAATCCCTCTTTCATGCCATAAATTAAAATAATCCTGGCCGCTATTCTTTTCTTTGTCTAGCAACCCTTTTAGCTCATAAAGAATTGATTCCCAATTCTTCTCAAGTTCTGTTAGGAATTTATAATTGCCATTCTCTGTGTTCACCTTTCTTTGGCAAGGCATGCAATGGTTATACTGCACTTGAATGGTTATGCCTGCCATTGTTGAGAGCTCCTGGTATGTGCGAATTACAAGTTGTTTTGTGGTGGGGTGTCTTTAATGGTCGACAATGAATTATGTATTCAATTTGTCTTTGGCAAAAATGACCCTCAGATGTTTGGCTGTTGATGGCTTTAGTCACGCCCTCCGCTAATACCTACACAGCTTTTGGCCTGGCGATATCAAGCGATTTGTCGTTGCCTGAGTTGGCGGTAGATCTCAACCCTGAGTCTGTTGTTGATCAGGTGAGCATCACTTCTTCAACTAAAGAAGATTGGCCTGAGTTGAATCCCAGTGAGCACAGCACACCAACTGTGCAGATGACCCCCAATGATTGGCGTTTAGAGCTTGAAGGAATCGGCTGGTTTCGTGTTCATCAAGGCCGTTCTATCTATTGGCAGCGATGGGATGACAGCGTCAGCGATCGCGATTTGAGAACGTTTCTTGTTGGTAGTGCCCTTGGGGCCTTAATGATTCAGCGCGGCAGCCTGATGCTGCACGCAACAGCATTGGTTAGGGATGGAAAGGCAGTGTTGTTGTTAGGTGCGCCTGCTAGCGGTAAATCGACCTTGGCCTGGTGCCTTCATCAACAAGGCTGGCGATTGCTGAGTAGTGAGCTCACGCTGATTGATCGGCAGGGGATGGTCTGGCCAGGCATGCAGCAGCTCAAGTTATGGCACGCCGCCGCCATGGAATTAGATCTGGACTGGAAGCAGATGCCAGTTGTTCGTAAAGGCTTGCAGCGTTTCTCCTTAATGCCTACTGATCTTTCAACTTCCAATCAGCCCGCTCCTTTGGCGGTGATTTATGGCATCACTCGTCGAGGCAAGGAGGACGATAAGGATCAAGAGGAAGAAGGGTTGAGAATACTTGCTTGGCCTGTGCTGAGACAGCAGGCAGCCTTGCTACAGATACGCAATCAGGCATTTCAGCCACGTTTTTACCGGGGTATGGAGCAAGAACAACAGTTGTTTTTGCATGCTGCTGCCTTAGTGCGTAGCGTTGGCCTGCATCGTTTACAGCTTCCGGATGATGTCAAACGTATGCAAATAGCCTTGAAATATGCAAATCTTCTCGATCCCATTTCGCTTGTTCCTAAGCAGAGTGAGCCTGAGTCGGAATCTTTGTCGAAGGCTGAAAAGTGATGGCGATCAACGATCAAGGCTATTGGTATCTGGCTTCTTATCCCAAATCTGGCAACACATGGTGTCGAGTATTCATTACCGAGTTGATGCGGCTTTCAGGTGAGGAGGAAGCGGAGGACGAGCTCAATCTAAATAGGGATGTAGACACTGGTGCGATTGCATCGTCACGTCACTGGTTAAATGATCAGTTGGGCATCAATACTTGCGACCTCAGCTTTGCTGAGTTGGATCCATTAAGGGGGCGAGCTGGTGAAACAGCTTGGCTGTTTGCAGAAGGTGAACGATTTCATAAGGTGCATGATGCTTTTCGCTCGCCAGATTCAAAGGGCAGGCCAGTCGTCAGCACAGCAGGTTGCAAGGGAGTTGTTTATTTCTTGCGTCACCCTGAAGATGTGGCGGTGTCGTTGAGCCATTTCTTTTCTTGGGATTTGGCTCGATGTGTAAACTTCCTTTTGGATCCATCGGCTGGATTAGTACCGCATGAGAATCATGGTGGCCATCAGGTACGGCAACATATGGGTCGTTGGGGGCAGCATGTGCTCTCTTGGGTCGAACAAACGCAAGTTCCTTCTTTGGTCATTCGCTATGAAGACATGCTGGCAAAAGGCCCGGAAACTTTTATGGCGTTAGCCCGATTTCTTGAGTTGTCGGATGAACCAGAGTTGGTGAATAAAGCTCTGGAAAATACATCGATCGATCGCTTGAAAAAGCTTGAAGATGAGGCTGGTGGTTTTGATGAGAAACCCGAAGGATGTGAACGTTTTTTTCGCTCAGGTCGTACGGGAGAAGGAGCAGAACAACTCAGCATTGAGCAGCGCCGCAGATTGTTTTCTGTGATGGAGGAGGTAATGAAACGCTTCTCTTATGATGGTCCTGCAGATGACTAAATCTGCGGCTCAATTTGAGTTTGAGTTTGTTTTTGGCCATGTAGATATCCATTTGAAGAAGGATCTGCAAGGCTTCTGGCAGGATAATATCTCGGTATATCAACCTACGCGTTATGAATGGGAGGTTGCTAATCAATTGGTTGCGATCAGAGCAACACCCTTCTCGACAGCAATGTTCAGCCATGCTTCTGTTTCGCGGCTACATGTATCTAGGCTGACCTCATAGTCTTCGGCTAATTGCCTGCAAATATCCTCAAGAGACATTGGAGTTCCAAGCAGCTCCCAGATTGCTGAGCCTGTTGAATTGAGCACCAAGTATTCGCAGGTTTCTAATTGAAATAAGGCTGTTTCTCCATCTAGGTCAGTAAAGATCGCCTTTGGATCACGCTTGTATAAGCATGCTTGTGTACTACGCTTAATCTTTTCCACTCTCTCTGCCAAGTTCCTTCGTTCTAATTCTGGTCTGTTTCAACTCATCTTTCTTGTTTTTCAGCACCTCAACCAGTTACGCCTTTATGTCCCCCTAGACCACCGCATCGAGATATTCATCCAGCAGGTTCGCCGATGGTCAAAACCATGGCGCCTGCTGCATCGTGGGAGTTGCTCATTGAGCCGTGTTCACAATCAAGTATCGCCACTGTCGGCCATCCAGTGGGCCAGTGACTTGAATGGGGTGTGTAGGTTTTGCGTCCAGGCGATTATCGCGCTTCGATCTGACGGGCGGTTCTGACTGATTTTCTTGTGCGCCCGGCAACGCTCTGCCGTGAAGCGGATGCCAAACACTGCGCTGGCCATCTGCTTCAGATAATCGGCAGGGGCATCTTCAAGTTTCCAGTCGGAACCCTGGGATTGCTCAAAAACGCGTACCTGGTGTGCCAGCAGATCCAGCAACTCGCGGTCGGGGACTTGTTCGAGTGCTCCGTAGAACTGACAGGCAACATAATTCCAAGTCGGCACCACCTTAGCGCTTTTCAGTTTTTCCGCGTACACCGAGGGGGAGATATAACCATCGGCGGCCTGAAACACCAGCCGGCAGGCCAAGGGCCCGCTGGACAGTATCTCCAGCAATGGATTGGATCGCACCAGGTGGCCACAGAAAATCGCGGGCTCATTACGATTGGTACACATGAAAGGGGCAAATACTGGGTCGCAAAGTGTTCCATCCACCGGATGGATCGAGGCGAACTTGACCAGTTCGGCTACCTCGACAGCATCTTGCGGTTCTTCACTGGAGAAGAGTTCGGGAGGATAACGCTTCATTGACACTGCAATCAGGTTGGGGCGCGACCTTCACACATGTCTTTATTCCACCGTGACCGATTTGGCAAGATTACGCGGCTTGTCCACATCGGTACCCTTGATCAGGGCAACATGGTATGAAAGCAGCTGCAGAGGAACGGTGTAGATAATCGGTGCGATAGCGCTGTCCACCGGCGCCACATGCAGCACCTGAACATCCTCGCTTTCGATCAAGCCTGATGCCGGATCGGCAAAGAGGTACAGTCTTCCGCCGCGTGCGCGCACTTCCTCAAGATTCGATTTCAGTTTCTCAATCAGAAGATCATTGGGTGCCACAGCGACTACCGGCATTCTCTCATCGACCAGCGCCAGGGGGCCGTGTTTAAGTTCTCCGGCAGCGTAAGCCTCGGCATGGATGTAGGAGATCTCCTTGAGTTTAAGCGCGCCTTCCATCGCAATAGGGAAATGTGCGCCGCGCCCCAGGAACAGTGCGTTCTGCTTGTCGCCAAAAGCCTGGGCCATATTTGCAATAGCAGCCTCCATGCCAAGCGCTGACTCCAGGGCTGCAGGCAGAGTGCGGATCTGATGAACCACGTGGGCCTCGAACCCTGAGTCGAAACCCTGGCGTCGCGATAGCACCAGTGCCAGCAGTAGCAAGCCCGTCATTGCGCTGACAAAGGTCTTGGTCGAGGCAACGCCTATCTCCGGGCCACAATGGGTCATGAAAGCCAGATCGGACTCGCGCACCAAGGAAGACTCGGGGACGTTGCAGACAACCAGGGAACCCGCTACTCCCTGGCGTTTGGCTTCTTCAAGCGCCGCCAGAGTATCGGCGGTTTCGCCGGATTGAGAAATAGTAACCACCAAAGTGCCCTCACGAGACGCATGTCGGCGGTAGCGGTATTCGCTCGCGACCTCCACCTCACAAGGGACTCCAACATATTCCAGCCAGTGTCGCGCCACGAGCCCGGCGTGGTAGCTGGTGCCACAGGCAATTATGCGTACCTGGCGCGTGGCGTCGAAAATCCTGGAGGCCTCGCGACCGAAAGAGTCTTCCAGCACCTGATCGCCCTGTAATCTACCTTCCAGCGTGTCAGCCACGGCGCGAGGCTGTTCATGAATTTCCTTTTGCATGAAATGACGATACTCACCCAGATCAGCACTATCGCCTGACTGGGAACTGGTATGCACCAATCGATCGACCACAACACCTGTGCGGTCTTTAATCAGGCAGTTCGCGCCCCGTAGGTCGACAACATCGCCGTTCTCTAGCACCTGATACTGGCGCGTCACAGGAAGCAGGGCATTAATATCAGACGCAATAAAAGACTCATCGCCGGTGCGGCCCAGCAGCAAAGGGGGGCCCTGTCGAGCCGCAACCAACCGATCAGGCTCGCCCGCATGCACAACCGCAAAGGCGAAACTACCCTCAAGTTCTTTCATAGTTGCGCGCACAGCGTCAGCAAGGTCCAGGCCCTTTTGCAGATGCAGATACACCTGGTGTACCACGACCTCAGTATCAGTCTGTGAAGTGAACGCCAGGCCTGCTTCGTGCTGCTTTTGTCGAAGAGTCTCGTGATTCTCGACGATCCCGTTGCAGACCAACGCCAGGGTGCCGTTACAGATATGTGGATGAGCGTTGGGTTCGGTGACACCGCCGTGTGTGGCCCAACGAGTATGGGCAATACCCGTCATCCCCACCAACGGAGTCTGGTTCAACGCCTGCTCAAGTTCGACAACCTTGCCTACGGTACGAGCGCGCTCCAGATCACCGTCCTGGTTGATAATGACGACGCCGGCCGAGTCATAACCGCGATACTCCAGACGGCGCAATCCCTCAAGCAAAAAACCGCTGGCGTCACAGTTTCTTACCGCACCGACTATCCCGCACATAGCGTCTTTCTCCGAGTCATTGTTTTTCGATGACAAGCCTGTTGCTGTCGGGCAGATATGAATGCATTCAGTCTTTTTTCTTTTGCGGGCGCTGCCAATCGTCCCGGGTCTTTTGGTCAGCACGGGTCAGAACCAGCTGGCCGGAAGGTATATCGCGGCTGATAGCAGAGCCGGCACCAATGGTTGCGCCGTCGCCCACCGTCACTGGTGCAACCAGTGCAGTGTTCGAGCCAATAAAAGCGTCGTCACCAATGTGGGTCTGGTGCTTGTTGGCACCATCGTAATTGCAGGTAATCACGCCAGCACCAATGTTTACCCGCTGACCGATCTGTGCATCGCCCACATAGGCAAGGTGATTGGCCTTACTGTCTTTCCCCAGGGTTGCGTTTTTGGTTTCGACAAAATTGCCCACACGGGCGCCGGTCGCCAGTGTTGTCCCAGGTCTCAGGCGAGCAAACGGCCCGATAGTGCAGTTAGCTGCTATCTTCGCCCCCTCAATAATACTGCTCGCTCGCACCTCGACACCATCGCCAATCTCGCTGTCGATGATCTGACAATTCGGGCCAACACGAACATTTGAACCTAAAGTCACTGTTCCCTCAAACACTACGTTGACATCGATTTCACAATCGTTGGCAAAACTCAGTTGGCCGCGCAGGTCAAAGCGTGCCGGATCATACAGGGTCAGCCCGGCACTCATAAGTGAGTTGGCCTGGCGCAACTGAAAAAATCGCTCGGCTTGGGCCAGTTCTCCCCGGCTATTGATACCATTTATCTCTGCTGGATCAGCGCAGCTTACACTGCTAACCGTTACTCCAGAGCGGGCAGCGCAGCCAACAACATCGGTCAGGTAATACTCATCCTGGCGATTAACGTTGTCGACTTCGCTAAGCCAAGCGCTAAACTGTTCGGCGGGGCCCGCCATAAAACCCGTATTAATTTCAAGGATCGTGCGCTCAGCCTCACTAGCATCACGCTCTTCAACGACTGCGATGACCTTATCGCACTCATCACGGACGATTCGACCATACCCGGTGGGATCGCTCAGCTCGGCAGTCAACAGTGCTAAACCGCCAGGCTCGAGGGCAGTAACCAGAGTGTTCAGTGTGTTTTCGCGCACCAAGGGCACGTCGCCGTACAGTACCAGTATCGTTGCACCGGGTGAGATATGGGGCAGAGCCTGGCTAACGGCATGGCCAGTTCCCAGTTGTTCGACCTGTTCAACCCAGTTGATATTGCCCGATTCACCCAGCTGTTCACGAACTGCCTGCGCACCATAGCCACAAACCGCGTGGATGCGCGCCGGTTCCAGCATCGCCGCAGTGCGCAGAACATGATCCAGCAGGGGCCGTCCGGCAAGACGATGTAGCACCTTAGGCAAGGCAGAGCGCATGCGGGTGCCTTTGCCGGCTGCGAGTACGATAACTTCGAGCGTCATAAGAAGAATATTACTGCAATCACTGCGGGGTGGGGGACACTAGGTGTGTCAAAACCAAATTCAGTGAATGCTTTGCTGGACCTGGGCCGCCAGTTCCACAGGTGTGGCATCGCGCACTTCGGTTACACGGACGATGAAAGTAATGTCTTGCCCTGCGAGCGGGTGATTGCCGTCGATAATGATCTGTTCGTCATCGACGCGGGTCACCCTGAAATGCATCGGCTCACCCTGTTCGTTCTCGGCGTCGAGCTCGGCGCCCACATAGCGTAGTTCTTCAGGCGCATTATCGATATCGTCCGAAAAGGTCAGGCCCGGATCATGCGGGCCAAACGCTTGGGTGGCGGTCAGGAATACCTTGGCAGTCTCACCCACCGCCAAGCCCTCAAGCGCTAGCTCGATCTGTGGAAACAGTGGATTACTCTGGACACCGTGCACATAAGAGATAGGCAGGCCACTATGCTCGGCAATATTGCCCAATCCATCACGGATAGTGTAAGCAATCGATACCATCTTGTTGACGCCAACCTGCTGCGACATGGAATCTGCTCGGTACGGTGCTGCCCAGTCGGGCGTATCAGCCTCGACCTCTGCCGCGCAATTTCTGGATAGCCCGAAGTTGCGCAGCGGCCTGAATCAGTTCCGCTTTGGCTTTGGCAAGATCCATCTCACCGCTCCGATCGCTCATCGCCTGCTCGGCGCGACGCTGTGCTTCCAGCGCGGCGGCCTCGTCCAGATCATGAGCGCGCAGTGCAGTGTCCGACAATACGGTAACCAAGTGGCCCTGAACCTCGAGCATGCCGCCGGAAACAAAAAAGAATTCTTCTTCGCCAGACTCCTGTTGCACCCGTACTTCGCCAGCCTTGAGGCGGGTCAGTAACGGTGCATGCTGAGGTGCAATCCCGATTTCACCCATTTCGGCTGGTGCAAACACCATGGTGCCTTCACCGGACCAAACTTCTTCTTCGGCGCTGACAATATCGACTTTAATGGTGTTGGCCATTACTCTTGCCTATGGTCCTGATCAGGTAACGTTTTTGGCGTTTTCGATCGCTTCTTCGATGCCGCCGACCATATAGAAAGCCTGTTCCGGAATATCGTCGTACTCACCATCAATGATGCCCTGGAATCCACGGATCGTGTCCTTGAGAGACACAAACTTGCCGGGTGAGCCGGTGAAAGTTTCGGCGACGAAAAAGGGCTGTGACAGAAATCGTTGAATCTTGCGGGCCCGGGTTACCGCCTGCTTATCTTCCTCCGACAGCTCATCCATGCCCAGAATTGCGATGATATCTCGCAATTCTTTATAGCGCTGAAGAGTGCCCTGCACGGCCCGAGCGGTATCATAGTGCTCCTGGCCAACAACCAATGGATCCAGTTGCCGGCTGGTCGAATCAAGTGGGTCCACCGCCGGGTAAATACCGAGCTCAGCAACCTGACGGGATAACACCAGCGTTGCATCTAGATGCGCGAAGGTCGTGGCAGGTGAAGGATCGGTCAAGTCATCAGCTGGCACGTACACAGCCTGGAACGAGGTGATCGAGCCGGTGCGAGTCGACGTAATCCGCTCCTGCAGTACTCCCATCTCAGCTGCCAGCGTCGGCTGATAGCCCACAGCCGACGGCATACGACCCAGCAGCGCCGAAACCTCGGTACCGGCAAGGGTGTAACGGTAGATGTTGTCTACAAACAGCAGCACGTCCCGACCTTCGTCGCGGAAATGCTCGGATATCGTCAATCCGGTCAAGGCAACACGCAAACGGTTGCCCGGTGGCTCGTTCATCTGGCCAAAGACCATAGCGACCTTGTCGAGCACGCCCGACTCTTTCATCTCATGATAAAAGTCATTGCCTTCACGAGTTCGCTCGCCCACACCGGCAAACACCGACAAACCCGAATGTTCCTTAGCAATATTGTTGATCAGTTCCATGATCGTAACGGTCTTGCCCACACCGGCACCACCAAATAGGCCAATCTTGCCACCCTTAGAGATCGGCATAATCAGGTCGATTACCTTGATGCCAGTTTCAAGAATATCGACTGTGGGTGACTGGTCCGCGTATCCCGGGGCCTTGCGATGAATCGGCAACTGCTGGTCGCTTTCGACCGGGCCTGCATCGTCTACCGGGTTACCCAACACGTCCATGATCCGGCCCAGGGTTTTTTCGCCCACCGGCACCGTAATGGGCGCCCCACTATTACTGACTTCCAGCCCGCGTTTCAAGCCGTCACTTGATCCCATGGCAATGCTTCGCACAATGCCGTCACCCAGTTGTTGCTGGACTTCCAGTGTCAGGCCCGTTTCGCTGACATTGAGGGCGTCGTATATCCGCGGTACCGACCCGCGTGGGAACTCGATGTCCACCACGGCGCCGATAATTTCAACGATGTTGCCGGTGCTCATAGCATGTTTCCTCGTAAAGGTTCCTTGTCTTTCCTGGGCAGGATCGAGCGCTAAACCGCCGCTGCTCCGCCAACAATTTCGGATATTTCCTGGGTAATGGCTGCCTGACGCGCCTTGTTATAGACCAGCTGCAACTCATCAATCAGGTTGCCCGCGTTATCAGACGCAGACTTCATCGCCACCATTCGCGCCGCCATCTCGCAAGCAATGTTCTCAACCACGCCGCGGTAGATCAGCGACTCGACATAGCGCATCATCAGCGCATCAATTACTTCGCGGGCATCCGGCTCGTAGAGGTAATCCCAGTGCTGCTCGAGGCGCTCGTCCGGCTCGGATGCCGCAACTGGAATCAACTGGTCGACCCGGGGCTGCTGCGTCATGGTGGTGACAAAACCATTGTGCGCTAAGAACAGCCGATCAATACGGCCATCAGTAAACCCATCCATCATAATCTTCATGGCGCCAATCAGTTCGGCCAACTGCGGCTTGTCACCAAGATGGGCCGCCTCCGAGACGATGTTCACGCCCAGGCGTTTAAAAAAACCCAGGCCTTTGCTGCCGATAATAGTCACATCGATATCGACGCCTTTATCGCGCCACTCGGTCATCGAATTAACCACTTGGCGAAACAGATTGATGTTAAGGCCGCCACAAAGGCCCCGATCACTGGACACTATGATGAAACCCACACGCTTGACTTCGCGAGTCTTGGTATAGCTGTGCTTATACTCAAGGTTGGCCTGCGCCAGGTGCGCCATCACGTTACGCATCTTCCCGGCATAGGGGCGAGCCTGGTTCATCCGCTCCTGGGCGCGACGCATCTTGCTCGCAGCGACCATCTGCATCGCCTTTGTGATCTTCTGAGTATTCTGGATACTCTTGATCTTGGTCCGGATTTCCTTGGCGCCTGCCATATCGTGATGCTCCGCGAGTTAGCCTGAACGCTTACCAGCTACCGTTGGTCTTGAAGTCCTTCAGCGCATCGTGCAACTTGGCAACGACTTCGTCGTTATAGGCCTGATCACGATTCAGCTCGTCCAGAAAATCACTGTACTGGCTCTTCATATGACTCTGCATCGCCTGCTCAAACTCCACAACTTTGCGAGTCTCAACGTCATCGAGGTAACCCTCGTTAATTGCGAAAAGGCTGACTGCCATTTCTGCCACCGACATGGTCGAGTACTGTTTTTGCTTCATCAGTTCAGTCGCGCGCTCACCCCGTTCGAGCTGTTTGCGGGTCGCTTCGTCAAGATCAGAAGCAAACTGGGAGAAGGCTGCCAGCTCACGGTACTGTGCCAGTGCGAGGCGAATACCGCCGCCGAGTTTCTTGATAAGGCCACACTGAGCTGCGCCGCCGACCCGGGAAACCGACAGGCCGGCATTAATCGCGGGACGAATACCGGCGTTAAACAGGTCCGTCTCGAGGAAGATCTGACCATCAGTGATTGAGATCACATTGGTAGGCACAAAGGCTGATACGTCACCTGCCTGGGTTTCAATAATGGGCAGTGCCGTCAACGATCCGGTCTTGCCCTTAACTTCGCCTCCGGTACGCTTCTCAACTTCCTCTGGGTTGATACGCGCAGCCCGCTCGAGTAATCGTGAATGCAGGTAAAAAACATCTCCAGGGTAAGCCTCACGGCCTGGCGGTCGACGCAGCAGGAGGCTAACCTGCCGGTACGCCCAGGCCTGCTTGGTCAGGTCATCGTAAATAATCAGGGCATCTTCGCCGCGGTCGCGGAAATACTCGCCCATGGCGCACCCGGAGTACGGAGCGATGTACTGCATGGCTGCAGACTCCGCTGCCGATGCGGAAACTACGATGGTATGCGCCATCGCGTCGTGCTCTTCTAACTTACTGACCACAATGGCTACCGAGGATGCTTTCTGGCCGATAGCGACATAAATACACTTAACGCCCGTGTCCTTCTGGTTGATGATGGTATCGATCGCTACTGCGGTTTTGCCGGTTTGGCGATCGCCGATGATAAGTTCGCGCTGGCCGCGGCCGATCGGCACCATCGAGTCGATGGACTTTAGGCCAGTCTGCATCGGCTCAGACACTGACTGGCGGGTGATGACGCCTGGCGCGATGCTCTCGATCGGCGATCTGGTTTCCGACTCAATCGGGCCCTTGCCGTCAATGGCTTGACCAAGCGAATCCACAACGCGTCCGAGCAAGCCTGTGCCTACCGGCACCTCGAGGATTCGTCCGGTGCACTTGACCGTATCACCTTCGACGATATGCTCGTAGTCTCCAAGTATTACGGCGCCCACCGAATCCTGCTCGAGGTTAAGCGCCAGGCCGAAGGTGTCGTTGGGAAACTCCAACATCTCACCCTGCATAGCGTCAGCCAGGCCATGCACACGGCTAATCCCATCAGTAAGACTGACCACAGTACCTTCGGTACGTGCCTCAGCTCCGGCATCAAAATCCTTTATCCGCTCCTTGATCAGTTCGCTGATTTCGGAGGGGTTCAGTTGCATAGCCATTCTTTAATTCCTCGTGAAGCCGCTTGCAGCGCCTGGGTCAGGCGCCAACTGCAGCTGCCAATTTCTCGAGCCGGGCCCGAACTGAGTCGTCAATAACAAGATCGCCAGCGCGGATGACTGCGCCGCCAATCAGTGATTCATCTGTGCTGACTGTCAGCTCCACACGCCGACCCAGCCGCTTTTCCAGAGCCTGGGTAATACGCTGACGGTGCTCGTCGGGTACTGCGAGCGCGCTCTCAAGATGTGCCTGGACCGTGCGCTCTGCATCGGCTCGTAGCAGTTCGTACTGCTCTGCAACCGCGCTAAGTACGTCAAGCCGTCGATTGCGAGCCAGCAGCCTCACTAGATTTCTGCCAACATCATCCAGCAATTCACCACAGCTGTCGATCAGGATTGTGGCGATCTCTTCACGAGCCACGCGTGGGTGGGAGAAAAGAGTGCTCACCTGTGGCTGGGTCGCTATCTCGGCTAACGCATGCAACACCTCCGACCAACGTACATAGTCGCCAGAGTCCCGGGCCAGTTCAAATACGGCCTGGGCGTAGGGGCGGGCAATGCTGGATATTTCTGACACGGTAGCTGTGAATTGGTTGGATTGGTGTGCGTTACAGTTCGGCCGTCAGGTCATCCAGCATCTGTGCATGGGCGCTGGGATCAACCTCGCGGGCCAAAATACGTGATGCACCGGCAACTGCCAGTGTGGCTAACTGCCCCCGCAGAGACTCGCGGGCCAGGTTGGCTTCTTTCTCGATCTCACTACGGGCCGCAACCAAAATACGTTCGCCTTCGGTCCGAGCATTGCCCTTGGCTTCTTCGATCATCTCAACCTCGCGGCGTTCTGCTCGGCGGATGATCTCCTGCGCCTGCTCCTTGGCTTCAGTAGTTACCTGTGCAACATGCTCCTGGGCTCTGGCTTTTTCCCGTTGCCCTTCTTCAGCTGCAGCCAAGCCATCAGCGATCTTGGTCTTTCTTTCGTTGAGCGCCGAGATAATCGGCGGCCAGACGAATTTCATGCAGAACCAGACGAAAATAACAAAAGCAATGCTCTGACCGATCAGCGTCAGGTTGATGTTCATAGCCTGTACCTTGTAACTGGTGGTCAGCCGCCTACAACGGCGAACATGATGTACAGCGCGATCGCTACACCGATGATCGGGATAGCATCGACGAGGCCCATCACAATAAAGAACTGGGTACGAAGCATCGGCAGCAATTCAGGCTGGCGGGCAATACCCTCAAGAAAGCGGGCGCCCAAAACGCCAACGCCAACGCCAACGCCTATGCCGGCAAGGCCAAGCAGCACTGCACCGGCAACGTAGAGTAGAGCAATTTCCATGAGTTTCTCCTGTAGGAAGTTGTCAGGTTAAGTCAAATATAAACCGAATAAAGAAAACTAGTGCTGGCTATGGGCCATCTCCAAATACACAATAGTCAGTGTCATAAAGATGAACGCCTGCAGCAATACGATCAGTATATGGAACACTGCCCACGCCCACTGCAACACCCCCCCAGCGACTGCCAGTACCGCACCACCAGAAAACAATAGTGCAATTAGGATAAAAATCATCTCCCCGGCAAACAGATTACCGAAAAGGCGAAGTGACAGCGATATGGGTTTGGATATCAGGCTGACGAACTCAAGAAAGAAGTTTGCCGGCACGAACAGAATTTTGAGAATCGGATTTTTGGCCTGAAAAGGCTGCATGGTGAGCTCAGCGGCAAACCCGCCCAGGCCTTTCACCTTGATACTATAGAACAGTGTCAGCACGAATACGCCCAACGCCATACCGAAGGTCGCATTTGGGTCAGTGGTAGGTACCACCTTCATGTATTCGATCCCCATCAGCTGAGCGATCTGCGGAATCCAGTCAACCGGCACCAAGTCCATGGTGTTCATCAGCAGCACCCAGACAAACAGCGTCAGGGCCAGCGGCGCGACTATATCGTTCTTGTGTGAAAACGATCCGCGAACGTTATCGTCCACGAATTCGACGATCCACTCGACGAAGTTGAGAAAACCATTGGGGGTCTGTGCGCTTGCGCGTTTTGCCGCTTTTCGAAAACCCCACAGGAACAGGGCTCCGAGCAATACCGACCAAAACATGGTATCGAGATGGATTGCCCAGAATCCCATCGCTTTTGCTTCAGCCGCGCCATGGGCAACGCCCCAGCTACCATCCGCATGCTGACCATAGGTCAGGTTCTGCAGATGGTGTTTAATGTATTCGGTAGTGGTTTGCGCGTCGCTTGCCATGTCTAAGTGTCGCTACTTTGTACAGTGATTGCCCCGAGGGTTGCCGCGAGCAAGGCTGTCACCAGTCCTGTCAGGAAACCTGCAATCGCCAGATCCTTTATCAATGCGAATGCCAGCGCGCATAGAGCGCCGATAATCACTAATTTACCAAATTCCGCTCGGTACAGGTTGAGCAGCGTCCTCTCGGCCGATGCATCAACTAGGGACGCGTAGACCCGCCAAACGGCGTACACATTTGCCAACAACCCAACGATACCACCCAATAGTGCCGAGCGCGCCTGTCCGTCGGTCAACAGCGCTAGCAGCAATACTACGCCACCAACCGCAATGACCGCGGCGCCAAGAATCCGCCAGAGGGTTTTGCCAACGGGCGTTTTCGCCTGGGCTTTGCACGCTGCTGCCATCTGGGTGCCGGAAACCTCGGCTTGGGCCCGGGGCCAAACGTATATTGCCCCCGTGAGTTATTTGCACTACAACAAAGGGTCGCGCAGTATAGGGGAGCGCCACCGCAAGGGTCAATCCTATATCCCAATAAACAGCCGTTATCTGGCTCAAAAAAGCCGCGTTGACCAAATTCTGGCACAAGAACCCTATCCGGGGGTCAAACTGTGCTCAGCAGATCAATTCGGCCCAGCGCGCGCGCAAACTATCAGTATCCGTATATCCAGCACACAAAAGACCATAGCGGGAATTACTCTCATCGTCCTCACAGCGCCAGATGACGGTAGGAAAACCAGTCACACCAAAAGTGCGTACTGTTGCCAATTCACCGGCAAATGTCTTTTGTGTCTGTGGCGCCTCCAGATCACGGGCAAATTGCCCACTATCGATTCCAATTTGATGGGCTATCGCGATCAGAGTATCGGTATCAGAAGGGTTGCGGGCCTCAAGGAAGTACCCACGCTGTATTGCCTCATACATAGTTGATCGGGCACATCGGTCCTGCAAGCCTGCCGCTATCACGGCCCGGCAAGCCGGATAAGTAGTGCGGCGCGGCTTGCACGTCTCCCAGAACTCGAAATTAAACAGGGCGCTGGTCCGACTGGCGACGGTGCGCCAAGCGTTTTGAACATACTGACGAGTCGGCTCATCCATCGGCTGGTCCGTGTCTTGCGCTAAGCCGCCCATCAAATCGATGATCTGAACCGATGATGGCAATTCTTCGCGCAACGCATGCCAAACCGAACTGAATCCCCAACACCAGCTACACATCGGATCGACGATTAGATAGAGCGTCATCTTCATATCAAGACCGAGTTGCTCTGTATGGAAATGTTATATGGAGATATAGACTGTTTCATCTTGGCACCGGTCAGAGTCTGGATCGTCCTGAGGTTAGCCAGGCGGTATTGCCACCGCCCCAGTTAACCGTTTAATCAGCTAAACCCTATTTAAGTACGCCCACTGTATCCGATACCTGAAAGCGTCAGCTACTACGATCCTTAACAGCGGGCCGCGCAGTCTTGGCCGCGACCAGCGCCGTGGCGTCGGCTGGCCGTGAAAGATGCTTTAGTAAGGCATATCAAGCCTTGTTATTTCAATTCAGAAGTAGTCGAAAATATGATCCAGCGTGCTAGACTTTTAGCGTTTTCTATTCCCTCGTATGGTTGACCCAATGGACATTGAACACGCACGCTTTAATATGATCGAACAGCAGATCAGGACCTGGGAGGTACTGGATTCTTGGGTGTTGTCAACGCTGCAGGATTTTCACCGCGAAGATTTTGTCCCTGCCGGATACACGGATCTGGCGTTTGCAGATATTCAGATACCTATCGGCCACGGCCAAACCATGATGGAGCCCAGGCTTGAAGCAAGGCTGCTGCAGACCCTGGCTCTCACCGGAGGGGAATCCGTTCTTGAAATCGGAACCGGAACGGGTTACATGACCGCATTATTGGCCCGTTGTGCCAAAACGGTGACTAGCGTCGATATCCATGGTGATTTCCTGAAAGGCGCAGCACAACGTCTAAGAGAAACAGGTATTAACACGGTGACTCTTGAGGAAGGAGACGCGGCAAATGGCTGGAAGCCAGGGTCCACATGGGACGCTATTTTGCTGACGGGTTCCGTTCCTGAAATTCCACTTGCGTTTAAAAGGGCCGTGGCAAAAAATGGCCGTTTGGTTGCAGTGGTTGGACAGGATCCAATAATGGAAGCCATAATCATCTCTCGAGACGCCGATGGGGCCTTGTCACGCCGATCTCTTTTCGATACCCATGTGGCGCCGTTGATCAACACACCTCCAAAACGCGCTTTTGAGTTCTGATGGGCGCCGGTATCCGAGTCATGAAACTACGCCAACTGCTCCATTTACCGGGCTTACTGGTATCTGCCAGCATCCTCAGCATTGCTTCGGTTAACGCTCAAGAAAACCCGGTCTACACTGTTCAGTCGGGCGATACGCCGTGCGAGATCGCGGAGTTTTTTCGAGTGCCCTGCGCTCAGTTGATTGATGAAAACGACCTTGGCGCCGACCCAATCATTTATACCGGGCAAATACTCAAAGTGCCCCTACTGGGCACTGCCGGCACAAACACTGACGACATTGCGCAAACCCAAATCCAGGCTCAAATACAGGACACCCGCCCGGTAGAAGTTACAGCGGTCGTTGTGGCATCAACCGATGATGCCACAACGATAAATGTCGCTGACCTGGTCACCGTATACCAGCTGGCCAAGGCCAGCGACCCGGTTTTTGCAGCTGAAGGTTACCGTCACGATGCGGCGGCTGAAATCCTCCCCTTGTCCCGAGCTGCCTTGAGACCACAGTTAACAGCGGCCGGCGCTCTTACCAGTGCATCTACTGACAGTCTTGATACGACGTCCGCATCTGTCGCGCTTTCACAGACACTATATAACCGCGCCAGCTCTCTGGCAGTGAAACAGGCGGGCCAGCACCACGCACAGGCAGCACTTGTATTTGCCGTTGCCACCGAATCTCTGATCACTCGCACCGTCAATGCCTACTTCTCGGTGCTTGCGATGCAAGACAATGTTGAGCTATCCCAAAGCAACCAGCGCGCTATCGGTCGCCAACTCGAACTGGCGGAACAGCGTCTCGAAGTCGGCTTAGGCACTCGGACCGACTTGTTTGATGCACGCGCCCGGTATGAAAACGCCGTGGCCGACACCATTGAGGCAGAGAAACTGTTGGACGATGCCCGCCAGACTCTAATTGCGCTAGTCGGTGAGGATATGGGTGAATTACAGCCATTAGCTAAATCGGCCCAACTGATACCGCCCCAACCGGATGACGCGGAGCAATGGGTGGCACGCGCGCTCAGTGACAATCGGTCTCTCAAGGCAAAATCTCTGGGGATATCGCTTTCATCGCTCGAGATCGATCGACAGCAAGCGCAACGCTTGCCCGACGTGGGCCTGCAATTATCAGGAAATTACAGCGATACCGTCTCAGGTGACGATACCTCCGCGCGAATAACGCTTTCGGTCAACATCCCTTTTTACCAGGGGGGGCTGGTCAACGCCCGAGTGCGCGAGGCTGCCGAAAACCGCAATGCAGCTCGCTCTGATTACGAGGCAGCGTCCCGAGACATCCGTCGGGATACCCGCCAAACTTTTCTTGGGATCAAGAGTCGGCTTCGCCGGGTGGCTGCGCTAGCAGAGGCGGTTCGGGCGGGGGAAAACGCGTTGCTGGGTAAAGAAGAAAGTTTCGCCGCTGGGCTGACCACCAATATTGCTGTTCTGGATGCTCAACGCGACCTTTTTCGGGCGGAGCGCAATTACACGAAAGAGCGTTACGAATACATCATGCAAATGCTGCAACTGGAGCGCTTGTCAGGTGATCTCAACGAGGACGATGTTGCCCGGGCCAACGCCTGGCTCACTGGCAACAGCTAGGGTGCCCCCCTTGCCTTGGCCGCTACCGTAGCGCAAACACCACTCGGCCGCTGCCAAAGGGCGTCTCGAAACTAGCTTCGAAGCGGCCATTCGTATCCGGCTCCACAGCGAGCCCAATCGATCCTAACGCCAGCAAGTCTCCAGCCTTAAGAAATCGACCCCTTTTTTGCAGTAGTTGTTTGAGTTCAAGCACGGCCTGTAATGGATCTGTACCGGTAACCAGCCCGCTGCCGTGGCTGACGGTTTTCCCATCATTTTGGAAAAGATGCGCAGTGAAGGCCCCTGCCCAGTCGTCTACCGTTATCGATGATGGAACTACAATCGGCCGCCCGAGTACCAAGTACCGCACCCCACCATTGATGGCAATCAAGGCCGCAGAATCGAAACGTTGCGTAGCCACAAGCAGCTGGTCGCGAACTTCAACGGCAGGCAGTACTTCAGAGATTTGAGCTGCCACGGCCGCTAAGGTCTCTGCCTCGTTGATCCGTTTTGAACCTACCCGTATCAGCAGTTCGAGCTCAACCGACGGATTGCATTCGCGTGCACGATGAAGCGTAGCACCACTAGAGGTAAACATATTTTCCAGTAATACAGCGCTGAACAGCGCACCGCCGGCGGCGCTGTCTCGCTGATACCCTGCCACCGGACCGTAGTCTGGCGCTAGATTCATCATCAGAAAATCCTGCACCTCGATCGCTTTAGAAATCGCCAGATTTGGTAATGGCCCTGCCAACCGATGGCGCTCGACATAGGCCTTTAGCACCAGGGCCAGAGTTTCCTGAGCAGGGTTGGCTTGAGCCGCTGACGGCAAGAATAATCCACTCGCCAGGGCGAGGGTCACCAGAATACACAGTTGCCTTTTCATCGATGGGTATTTTGACCAACTCTAAAGGCGCTTACAAAAAAAGCTCCCGTTAACTAAAAATCGCGCTCTAAACCCTTACCCAGCGTTGACCCCGTCACGTATACTATAGGTTATGCCTCACAGCGGCTCGGCCGACACCAAACAGCGTGCCAAATGGTATCTCGAGGTCATCATATGACCCCGGATGCGTCACCCCGTCATTACAGCCGCATTAGCATCACCGAGGCAGGCCGCCTTTTCGAGGTATCAACCAATACGATCCGGCGACGGGTCAAAAAGGGTCACCTGACTCCTTTCCAACGCCAAGACCCTGGTGGGAGACCACGTTATCTATTTGATATCACCGATCTGATCCGAGTATTCGGAGAGCCGGGGTCTACAAGAAGTGTCATGTCTAGAGCTAGTGACATCGACATCCCAAGTCACGTTACAGGTCAAAAAACGACGGAACAACCAGTGTATTCAGACAAGCTTAACCAGTTACAACAGGACCATGCTGCTCTCAAAGCTCGCTTTGAAGCACAAAGCCGCCACCTTGAAGATCTTCAGCGATTGCTAACACCACGATTGGTTTCGCCTGACTCGGTTGGCCAGCGCGCTTCCCGCTATGTGGGCGAGCTTTCCCGAGCCTTTCGGGGCCAGAACCGTTGAGCCCTCAAAGAATTTTTTCGGGCCGGGCCAGGGCCTTGATGCACGCGCTGATGGTGATTTTAGTGCTGTCCTTAGCCCACCCGGCGATGGCCGCGCCCTCATCTGATCCACTCGAGTCGTTTAATCGAGCAATGTACACATTCAACGATGTCTTCGACCGCGCGCTGGTCAGGCCTCTCGCTACGGGCTACCGATACGTCATCCCAAGCCCGGTTCGCCGAGGGGTTGGTAATTTTTTCAGTAACCTGCGCGCGCCAACCACATTCATTAATGACCTACTGCAAGGCAAGCCAGCTCGCGCTCTTCAGACTCTAGATCGCTTTTTGTTAAATAGCTCGGTCGGGCTTTTTGGCCTTATAGATATTGCAACCCAACTCGGAAAACCGCCTCACAAAGAGGATTATGGACAAACGCTCGCCGTGTGGGGGGTGCCGAGTGGGCCCTATCTAGTCCTGCCTTTTTTAGGCCCCAGCACAGTGCGAGACTCTATCGGGAAGATTCCGGAATTCTATATTGCTGACCCTTTATGGCAGCCGGACAATCTAACAGTTACTGTGGCTCGTTTTAGCCTACGGTTAATAGATCTTCGTTCAAGACTGCTTGGAGTTGACCGAATACTGCAGATGCAGGTAGATCCATATCTGTTCCTGCGAGAGACATACCTGCAGCAAAGAAGCGCACAGATCGGCGACAGCGGGACGCCCGGGGCAGAGCGCTTTGGGGGGTTTGAAAAACTGCTGCTAGAAGAGTAACACGGGCCTGGATCTAGATTGGCAACCTGGGCAATAGGCGATATTCAAGGCTGCGATGTGGCCCTTGATCGCTTGCTGAAAACCATAAGCTTTGACTCACAGGCTGATCGCTTGTGGTTGGTTGGCGACCTTGTAGGACGCGGGCCGGATTCCCTAGCAGTGCTGGATCGGTTGATTGACCTTGGACCGTGTGTAGTCAGCGTGCTTGGCAACCATGACCTGCATTTTCTGGCTGTTGCGGCAGGCGTTCAATCACCCAAAGCTGAGGAGAAACTCGATAGCATCCTCGCCCATCCGAGCTTACAAAAGTATGTTGATTTCTTTAAGAATCAATCACTTATACATGTTTGTCCTAAGTTGAACGCGGTGATGACCCATGCCGGTGTTTACCCAAGGTGGACTGTGGACCAAGCGGTCGCTCTGGCCAGTGAAGTAGCTGATGCACTGCGTGGAGCGCAGTGCGAAGAGTTCTTATGCCACATGTACGGTGACGCCCCAAGATGCTGGAATACAACGTTGTCAGGATGGGAGCGGTTGCGTTTTATCACCAACACGTTCACTCGTATGCGAGTTGTTGATCAACACGGATGTCTCGATCTGAATTACAGAGACGACGCTGCAGCTGCGCCGTCTGGCCTCACAGCGTGGTTTGATATTCCGAATCCCGGACTTGCGGACTATCGGGTCGTCTTTGGCCACTGGTCAGATAACGGCCTGGTGAATAAACCCCCTTACCTGGGCCTTGATACCGGTTGCATCTGGGGTGGGAGTCTCAGCGCTGTACACCTTGAGGCTGGACACGTTAACATCGCCTCGGTGTCCTGTGATCCACTCTGAGCCGAGAATGCCTACATGAGCAACCCCTATGAAATCGATATCGAAGTAGAAACGTCCTATATGGCAGACCACTCCGAGCCTGATAAAGACCGATACGTATTCGCGTATACAATCACCTTGGTCAACCGGGGCTCCATTTCGGCCCAACTGCTAACGCGACGTTGGATTATTACGGATGCAGACAACCGTATTGAAGAGGTTGAGGGGGAAGGGGTCGTGGGCGAACAACCTACCCTAAAACCGGGGGAAGGTTTTCGTTACACCTCCGGGACAGTCGTTGAAACTCCAGTAGCCACGATGCATGGCACCTACAAAATGCTGGCTGAAGACGGAAACACTTTCGACACCGATATTCCGCAGTTTGTCTTGTCAGCACCTCGGGTATTGCACTGAAGTAATTGTTTTATAACATCTTTTTATACATCTAGGTTATTTACTGAAAAAGCGTTGCGCTGAATGAACTTGCGCCGTGGCTCTACTTCGTCACCCATCAGTACAGTAAATACTTCATCCGCGCTGACTGCGTCCTCAATCTGGACTTGCAATAACCGACGCTGGCTGATGTCCATCGTGGTCTCCCATAACTGGTCTGGGTTCATTTCACCCAGACCCTTATAGCGCTGAATACCAAGGCCGCGCCGCGCTTCTTTCATCAACCAGGCAAGCGCTCCAGAAAATCCTGTCTCCTGTTGCTCGCGCTGCCCTCGACGCGCCTTAGGCGCTGATCCAACATTAGCTCGCAAGCGCTCACCAAGTGCGGACAATGACTCGTACTCGGTAGATTCAAAAAAATCCATGGTTAAACGACTCTGCCGGTAACGCCCGTGACGCTCGCTGTCAATTACAAGCACTGCTGTTGCCCCTTCCAGATCCCACGAAACACGATACATTGGCCCACCGGTCGATCGGCCGCCGGTGTTTAACCCTTCTGCAAGCGCTCCAGCCAAAGACTCTCGTTTTTCCAGGTCGGTAAGATCAGCGCCATGAAAACGCTTCTGACGAGTCAACTCCCACAGCACCTCGGTCTGGTATCGCCGGGACATGCGTGTGATGGCGGATTCGACCGAAAAATATTCGGTGCAAAGTGCTCGCAATGGCACCCCTTCGAGTGGGGCACTTTTGCCATCCCCAGGAGTTAGCACGGCGCCATCCAGGGCTAGATCTAGCAATAGTCGGCGCAACTCCTCGTCATCTTTGATATAGGTTGCTTTTTTTCCGGCTGTGACCTTGTACAACGGCGGCTGAGCGATATAAACGTGACCGCGCTCAATCAACTCGGGCATCTGGCGGTAGAAAAACGTGAGCAAAAGAGTCCTGATGTGTGACCCATCTACATCCGCGTCGGTCATGATAATGACTCGGTGGTAACGCAACTTGCTAACATCAAAATCATCCACACCAATCCCGGTGCCGAGCGCGGTAATCAGCGTGCCGACTTCTTCTGACGCCAGCATTTTTTCGAAACGGGCTTTTTCTACGTTTAGAATCTTGCCTTTGAGCGGTAAAATCGCTTGAAAGCGCCGATCCCGCGCTTGCTTGGCTGACCCTCCTGCGGAATCCCCCTCTACCAGGTAGATCTCACACTGAGTTGGATCTTTCTCTTGACAATCAGCTAACTTACCAGGCAAGCCTCCAACTTCTAGAACACTTTTGCGTCGAGTCATCTCCCGAGCCTTGCGGGCCGCATCGCGGGCTCTGGCCGATTCGGAGATCTTCTCTAGAATCATCCGGGCCTCGGCGGGGCGTTCAAGCATAAAAGTGCTCAAATGTTCGTTGACCAATGACTCTACTGGGCCCCGTACATTCGACGAGACCAGCTTTTCCTTGGTTTGCGAGGAAAATTTCGGGTCCGAAACCTTAATTGAGAGTACTGCCGTGAGGCCTTCTCGGCAATCCTCGCCTCGAAGGCCAATTTTAGTGCGCCGCGCCAATCCTGACTCCTCCATATAGCGCCCCATGGTACGAGTCATGGCTGCCCGTAATCCTTCCATATGGGTTCCGCCATCGCGTTGGGGAATATTATTGGTATAGCAAAAAACTGCTTCCTGATAAGAGTCGTTCCACTGCAAGGCAAGTTCAAGCAGGATCCCATCGCGTTCGGCACGGATATAGCAGGTTGTAGGGTGCAACGGGCTTTTCTTGCGATTAAGATGGGCTACAAAAGCTTCGATACCCCCTTTATACTCGAAGATATCTTCAATATCGGCGCGCTCATCGATCAATCGGTTGCGCACACCCAGATTCAGGAAAGACAACTCGCGCAGACGCCGAGCCAGAATATCGTGGTGCATAACCGGGTCTGAGAAAATCTCCGAATCCGGCCGAAAATGCACTTCGGTGCCAGTCCGATCAGTATCGCCAATCACTGAGAGAGGGCTCCGAGGCAGACCTCTTTCGTACTCCTGGCGATATATTTTCCCCTCGCGGTAAATGGTCAGCCGTAGGTAGGACGATAGCGCGTTCACCACCGACACTCCTACGCCATGCAGGCCGCCAGAGACCTTGTAGGAGTTCTGGTCAAATTTTCCGCCTGCGTGTAGTTGAGTCATGATGACTTCAGCTGCGGAACAGTTTTCTTCAGGAATCATCCCGGTGGGGATTCCGCGCCCATCGTCACTTACGGTTATGGTTTCATCAGCATGGATTGTGACCGTGATCTCGCTGCAATATCCCGCCAGCGCCTCGTCAATAGAGTTATCCACCGCCTCAAACACCAAATGGTGTAGTCCTGTTCCATCGTCGGTGTCGCCGATATACATGCCTGGGCGCTTTCGCACCGCTTCAAGGCCTTTTAAAACCTTAATACTGCTTTCGTCGTAGACAGGGGGGGTGTCCATAAAATAACTCCGGTTAACCCTTGAATTATAGCATTTTTAGTATTCTAAAGCCGCTAAAAATAGCGTTTTTTAGACGTTTTCGGTACTTGTTCCACGTGGAACCATACGACCCGCAATAGTTCCACGTGGAACAATGAGGAGCGCCTACAAGCGCATCGGCATAATGAGATATAAAGTGTCGTCGTCGCCCGGTTCATGGAGCATACAACCGGTATTGGAGTCCTGCAGTTCTGCCTCGACCGTGTTTGTCGAAAGCGCCTTTAGCGCATCCATGAGGTACGTTACATTGAATCCTATCTCGATCTTGCTACCGCCATAGTCCACCGGGATTTCGTCGGTCGCTTCTTCGTGTTCTGGATTGTGAGCACTTAATTTGAGGCTGCCCTCACTTAACTCCAGCCGAATACCGCGATACTTCTCATTAGTTAAGACGGCCGTTCGTGCCAGTACTTCGTAGAACTTCTGTCTGTCTGTCACCATTTTTTGATTCAGAACTTGTGACATTACTGCTTTGTAATCAGGGAATTTTCCATCGATTAGCTTGCTGACCAAGGTTGCTCGAGGGCGTGTCAGGCGGATGTGGTTGGCATTAATTTCTACAGTAACCTCGTCTGAGCCTTCCCCAAGAAAACGGCCAAGCTCAACAACCGCTTTTCTGGGAACAATTATTTGGCGCTGGCTGCCGACACTATTGGCCAGTGTCGTCCTACTTCTGGCCAGTCGGTGTCCGTCTGTGGCCACTGCGGTGATAGTGTTCTGGTCAAGTTCTAGCAGAACACCATTTAAAAAATAGCGTACGTCTTGCTGTGCCATAGAAAAACCGGTTCGGTCAAAAAGAGATTTAAGCGCCGGTTGCGGCATGTTAAATCGCTCTTCCCAACTTCCAGCGTCGAGTCGGGGAAAGTCTGTTGGTGGTAATGCCTGAAGTGTAAAACGGCTGCGTCCTGAGCGTAGTTTGGCTTTATCACTCTCACCACTAAAGTCGATTATTGCGGTTTCTGGAAGAGCCCGACAGATATCCAATAGTTTTCGGGCGGTTACAGTGCATTCTCCGTCCTCACCGCTCAGTGCTTCGGTATCAACACTTATCTCAACCTCCAAATCGGTTCCAACCAACGTAAGTTGGCTGCCTTTGAGACGTATGAAAACGTTTGCGAGAATGGGTAGGGTCTGGCGTCGTTCAACCACACTAGTAACTGTAGCTAAAGACTCCAGTAGCATTTCGCGCTCAATTTTAAATTTCATATTGAATACTTAAGAATGGTAATTGTTATAAGGCCTGTGGAAAAAAGAGTATCCTATTTTTTCATATTTAAAACAGTAGGTTACAGTTTTTCTTGTTGTGCATAACCCTGTGGGGTAACGAGGTCAGAAAAGTGGATAAAAACATCACAATTCAATAGTGCGATTTTATGTGGAACTTGTCCACAATTTATCCACTTTATGCACCCAAGATACGCTGTAGGTTTATATAATCCTCTCTCACCCGAGCGTCTGTAGCCACTAACTCACGAACCTTTTTTTGGGCATGTAACACGGTTGTATGGTCGCGACCTCCGAAAGCATCACCAATTTCCGGTAAGCTCATACTTGTTAACTCTTTAGATAAAGCCATAGCGATTTGTCTTGGTCGGGTGATCTGGCGGTTACGTCGCTTAGAGTGTAGATCTGCAATTCGCATTTTGAAGTACTCTGCAACAGTTTTCTGGATATTTTGAACAGTAACCCTACGTTCCTGAAATACTAACAAGTCACGCAGCGCCTCCCGGGTTAACTCTAAGTTGATCGGCCGGCCCGTAAAACTGCTACTAGCAATAATACGATGTAAAGCTCCCTCAAGCTCCCGCACATTAGAGCGTATCTGTCGGGCAATAAAAAATGCCACTTCATCAGGAAGCACCACACCTTTAATACCCGCTTTGTGTTGCAATATAGCAACCCGGGTCTCTAGTTCAGGCGGGTCGATTGGTATCGTCAAACCACTACCAAAACGTGAAATTAAACGCTCCTGAACCCCGGAAATTTCTTTAGGAAAACGATCACTTGTAATAATCACCTGGCTCTCACATTCAATTAAATTATTGAAAGTATGAAAGAATTCCTCTTGAGAGTGCTCTTTTCCTGAGAAAAACTGAATGTCGTCAATCAACAAGGCGTCCAAGGAGCGGTAATAGCGTTTGAATTCATTAATGGCATTGTGCTGTAGTGCTCTCACCATATCAGCAACAAAACGCTCAGAGTGCACATAAACCACCTTAGCCTTAGGGTTAGCCCGAATCACCAGATTGCCAGCGGCTTGCATTAGGTGAGTTTTACCAAGGCCTACTCCACCATAAAGAAAAAGAGGGTTATATGCTTTGCCCGGGTTCTCCCCTACCTGATGCGCAGCCGCGCGCGCCAGTTGGTTAGATTTGCCCTCGATATGGGTCTCAAAAGTGAACGCCTTATTGAGGCGGCCCTCGAAACGCAACGCGCTAACCGGATGTTTTGGAAGATTAGTAGAGGGCTTGGGCTCGCTTGGTTCTGACGAGGGTTTATCGCTACCAACCGCTACCTGGACATTAATTGGGGCGCTACTAAAACTATGCGCTAATCGACGAATTTGTTCTAAAAATTCATCACAGACAAAATCCTTAACGAATCGGTTCGGGGCCAACAAGGTCAACGCGCCGGGCCGCTCTACCGCATGGAGTGGGCGAATCCAGGTGTTAAACTGCTGGGGTGACAAATCACCTTCCAGGCGACTGACACATAGTGTCCAAAGTGGTGGTGGCAATGGAGTCTCCCCTTATTCGTTCATTTTTGGCGCCGACTGTCCACGCCCAACTCAGCACTTTATATTTTCTGCCGGGCTATAGTATCTATCCGTGCGAACTGATTGTAGACTGAACTCTATATCTTATCCACAGGTAAAAACAAAAATTATTTTTATCCACAGGGTCTGGAAAGAGCCAAAAAACAAGAAAAATATTGACAATTTAGGCCCGTAGGCGGTAGATTCCAACGCCTTTTGTTCCCGCAAGTCCGCGAGTAAAAATGAAACGAACTTTCCAGCCCAGTATTGTAAAGCGCAAACGCCGTCATGGCTTTAGAGCCAGGATGAAGACTCGCGGTGGCCGGGCGATAATAAACGCCCGTCGCGCCAAAGGTCGAGCGCAACTCAGCGCCTGATCAGTGATCGCGCCAGCAAAGGCGCGGCCGTGAACGGTCAGAGCTTTCCGAGCAGCCACCGCCTGCTGCGACCCGCAGCCTTCAGAGCAGTGCTGGGCGTCCGTTGTCGCAGTGGGGATGAATTGTTCACGGTCTACGCCCGGCGCAATGATACGGAGCAGGCAAGACTGGGAATCACAGTGTCGCGCAAGGTCTCCTTACGGGCGGTGCGGCGCAACCGAATAAAACGCTTGGTAAGAGAATCGTTTCGCCACCAGGCGTTGAAAATAGTTGGACTGGATGTAGTGGCCATTGCGCGGCCCAAGGCCAGTCTCGTCACAAATAAAGACATAGTGCAGAGCTTGGAAGAGCACTGGAACCGCGTGGATAGTCGATGCAGAAAATCGTAATCCTGTTGCTTAAAGGTTACCGATACCTGGTTAGCCCTTTGCTTGGGCCATCTTGCCGCTTTTACCCCTCGTGCACCAGTTACGCGATCGAGGCGGTACAAGGCTACGGCATTTTGCGTGGGCTGTGGCTAGCGGGTCGTAGGCTGTCGCGGTGCCACCCCTGGCACCCCGGTGGTTTTGATCCGGTACCTGGAAACAAGGAAAATGTACACACGGGATGTGAGCACGCGTAAATGGATTTTCAAAGACTGATACTTTTCGGTGCGTTGGGCATGGTGTTGCTACTGCTTTGGCAGGCCTGGTTGGAACACGAATCTGGCCAACAAAGCGCGATAGCAACCAGTAGCCAATCTGCCCAAAGTGTGAGTCCCGGTTTGGCACAGTCGGGCGCCGCCACAAGCGCTACAGCGACAGATGACGTACCCCGGGCGCCAACAACACGCCAATCGCCAGAGCTCGGAGACACCGCTGCAGTGCCCATTAACCAGACCCTGCCGTCTGCACAGCGGGTTGTGGTTGAGACCGATATCGTACGTGCCGAGATCGATACTAATGGCGGCGATTTGCGCTATCTGGAACTGTTGACCTACCCAGTAGCGGTTGACCGGCCGGATGAACCGTTTGTATTGCTCAACGATTCAGGCGCGGATCTCTTCCTGATACAAGATGGTCTACTGGGGTCGGGACATGAGTTTCCCAATCACCACACTTCCTTTAGCACCCGAGCAACTGATGTGCGCATGGCGCCCGGCGAAAACAGTGTATCGGTCGACCTCGATTGGACTTCAGCCGAAGGGGTTTCATACCGCAAGACCTTCACTTTTCATCGCAATAGTTATTACATCGACGTCACTTTTTCGGTCTACAACCAATCGGCCAGCGACTGGAAGGGGTATCAGTACCAGCAGATTCTGCGTACCCAGGTTGTTGAGAAAAGCAGTGGTTTAGGGTTTTTTGGCCGCTTGCCCAGTTACAAAGGCGGGGCGATTTTTACCCCTGAGGACAAATACGAAAAAATTGATTTTGAAGATATGTCTGAGGCTAATCTCGCCCGTGCTACTCCGTCGGGTTGGGTCGCGATGCTGCAGCATTACTTTGTTGGTGCGCTACTGCCACAAGAAGACGATGCAGGCTACGAGTTCTATTCCAACGTAACTCAACGCGACAGTGCCCCACGCTATCTTATTGGTTACAAGACCACCCAACCTGCCAGCGTTCCTGTCGGAGCGACGAAGACGTTGGCAACCAGAATGTATGTAGGCCCCAAAGAAACCGAACGCCTGATCAAGGCCGATGCCAAGTTAGAACTTACGGTGGATTACGGGTGGCTGACGCCTGTGTCCTCGCCGTTGTTCTGGATCATGATGTACATACAGCGTGTGGTGAACAACTGGGGGGTATCGATCATTCTGCTGACCCTGCTGGTCAAACTGGTGTTCTTCCCGTTATCGGCCGCCAGTTACAAATCAATGGCGCGCATGAAAAAGATGCAACCGCGCATGAAAACACTGAAAGAGCGTTTCGGCGACGACAAGCAGAAATTCCAGCAGGCCATGATGGAGATCTACAAGAAGGAAAAGATCAATCCCCTGGGCGGTTGCCTGCCGATCGTAATACAGATCCCGGTCTTCATCGCCCTGTATTGGGTGTTGCTGGAAAGCGTAGAGCTGCGCCAGGCACCTTTCATCTTGTGGATCAAGGATCTATCGTTGCAGGATCCCTATTATGTGCTGCCGGTATTAATGGGTGCCTCGATGTTCGGGCAACAGCTGCTGAACCCAGCGCCAATGGATCCCATGCAGCAGAAGATCATGATGGCCTTGCCATTGGTATTCACAGTTTTCTTTCTCTGGTTCCCTTCCGGGTTGGTACTTTACTGGTTGGTCAACAACGTGTTGTCCATCTCGCAGCAATGGGTGATTACCCGAAAGATTCAGGCAGCGGACAGCAAGGCCTGATCCAACCCCATTCACGGATGATGCCGTGACCCAACTCTTAGACACCATCACCGCCAGGGCAACGCCGCCCGGTACTGGCGGTATTGGCATCGTTCGCGTCTCAGGGCCGCAGGTCCGGGCGATTGCCCACAGCATACTGGGTAGTGTGCCAAGACCACGCCAGGCAATCGTTAGCCCTTTTTTGGATGATAAAGGCGATGCGCTGGACTACGGCGTCGCATTTTTCTTTAAAGCACCTGCTTCTTATACTGGCGAGGACGTGCTTGAACTCCACGGACACGGCGGCGTGATAGTCATCGATCAAATGCTGGCGCGAGTTACGGCTTTGGGTGCTCGTCTGGCGCGCCCCGGGGAATTCACAGAGCGGGCATTTTTGAACGGTAAGTTGGATCTTGCTCAGGCCGAGGCTGTTGCGGATCTCATCGACAGCCAAACGACCACGGCAGCACGCTGTGCCTTGCGATCCCTTAGAGGAGAGTTTTCACAGCAGATAGGCTATCTATCGGAGGAAATAGGCGAATTTAGAGTGTATGTAGAGGCAAATATCGATTTCTCTGACGAGCCGGTCGCACCGCTTGAATCGGCCCAAGCACAAGAAAGGATGGAAAAGGCCAAGGCACAATTATCCACGCTGTTGGATCGGGCCCGACCCGGCGCCCTGCTTGCGCGAGGTGCCAGCGTAGTGCTCTCGGGCGCACCCAATGTTGGCAAGTCAAGTCTTTTGAATGCACTGGCTCGGATGGAGCGGGCCATCGTCAGCGCGACACCGGGGACAACTCGCGACTTGATCGAGGCCACTGTTGATATCGATGGGTTGGCCGTGTGTTTAACCGATACCGCTGGCCTTCGTCACAGTGCCAACGAGATAGAAGCCGAGGGTATGCGTCGGGCCAGTGCGGCTATCGAGACCGCAGATCTGGTTTTAGAGTTGATAGACGATTCTGATCCGGTGGATCTGGCTAACCGAGTCGAACCCCAAGCGGGGGATGAGAGGTCACACTTGTTTGTGTTAAATAAGTGTGACCTGAGCGGGCGCCCGTTTGGTCCTGCCAAGATGAGTGACGGTCGCCCAGGTGTTGCCATTTGTGCCACTACCGGCCAGGGGATCGCCAGCTTGGAGCAGGCGATTAAGAGCCACCTTGGTTATGTAGACAATGGCGAGGATCTCATTATGGCCCGCCGCCGCCATCTCGATGCGTTGGAGCGCGCCATGGACCACCTCAATAAGGCGCAGGATCATATCGGCATAGCGGTGGAACTGCTGGCAGAGGAGTTACGGCTGGTACAACAGGCCCTGGGCGAAATCACCGGCGAGGTGACGGTTGACGATCTTCTGGGGCAGATATTCTCAAGCTTTTGTATCGGAAAGTGATTTAATCAATGATACAACATTGTAGTACAATTATTATTTCATCGAGGTCGATTTATCCCGGTAACGCGATTGTCTTACCGCCCACGCCTTAGCCATGCGTCGGTAACTGTTGCTTGGTAGGGCCTGAGCTGTTAGGTGAGCCGCCCGATAGGTATCTTCAGGGGCTATACCGGATTTTTCTAGTGTATCGAGCAGCGATTTAGGCTGGTATTGCGCGAGATAACCCAGGAGCCACCATTCTGGCGGCGGCTTTCGTTTGGCTGGCATAACTTATTGTACTACAAAGAGGTACAAAAAATGCCCAAAGGCGAATATGATCCGTCCCTGGAAAATGCAAAGCGGATCGATCTTGACCGCTGGCGAAAAACTGATGGCGTGATGGGCGCCCGAAGGTATCAGGCGAGGATGAATTTAAAAAGAAAAAGGAGCCCGGTCCAGCTCGAGTGAATTGGCGCCAAAGCAGGGGCAAACCGGAAACTGGGAATGAGTGTGTTTGGTCAAGCAGCTGGTTGGAAAGCGGGCAAAGGGCCACCATGCAGCCTCAGGATTGGTAAGAAAACTGCGACACCGTGTAAGATTCATCACAATACAATGTTTTTGAAGGCAGGCCCGACCAGATCGGCTGCCGCGAGCGACGGAGAACGGAACAGCGATGCTAGCGAATAAACAATCCGAAGATAACAACGAAGAACAGTACACCCAGAAAGTCCTGACGCAGTTGTTGATCCTTGGGGTGGTGATCATCATCATCGGGCTATGGCAAGCGGACTTTCTAATAGCTGTTTATGCCCGAAACCAACTGACTCAGGTTGGCTGGTTTATCAACGGCAGCATCTTGGTGCTGTTTCTGTCGGGTATCTACCATCTGGTCAGAGAGTTTCGTCGGTTAAGTGCAGAAGAGCAGTCCATCAGCCAACTGCTGAGCAATATCCATAACAACAGCGACGCAACGGGCGGCACTCGGCCCGAAGCACTGATAGTCAAGCGTTACAACACGTTAAAGAATCTGCACCGCCAGCATTCAGCTATCAACCATAGCGCGTTGGCAGCTACCGTAGTGGCGCTGGAATCCAGCCGAATCAGTTTCGTCAAGTTTGTTCACAACGTGCTGATTCTTACCGGCGTTTTCGGCACCATCGTATCATTGTCCATTGCTTTGCTTGGCGCCTCCGAGATTATCGTTTCAGCTACCGAGATTGGTAGTTTGGGAATGATTATTCATGGTATGTCTACCGCATTGTCAACGACTATGACCGCGATTTTTGCGTACTTTTTTTTCGGGTATTTCTATGTGCGGTTGATGGATGCGCAAACGCACATGATCAGTCGTTTAGAAGAAGCGACCAGCACGGTGTTGTTGCCACGGTTCCAAATCGAGCCGGAAAAAGCGGCTGAGCAGTTGACCCATATCGTACGAACCGCCGCAGCACTGGTAGAACGACTGGATGAATCGCAGGCAGGGTATGCCCAGGTTGCCACAGAACTGCGTGGCTTGTTGGCGAGTTACCGCGATGAGATGCAGCGCAACAGCGAAGGCCTTAGTGAGATGACAGATGTACTGCGCGAAGGGTTCCGGCTCAACGAGCCGAAGAGGTAGTCGCCGATGGCAATAACCCGCTCAGAAGGTTTCGTTGACCTGAGGGTTTCACCCTCGGCCAGTGGGCGCTCTGGCGAGGATAGCATTTGGCCTTCATTCACCGATATCATGACTGTGGTGGTATTGATCTTCTTGGTATCGCTGGTTGTTATTCTGATGCGCAATACCGAACTGGTTGCCCAGTTAAGCGAATCGGTCAGTCAAAAACAGGTGATGACTACTCAACAGGGCGACCTGGAACTGCGCATCGCCTCGCTGGGTGATGAAATTATTCACCTGCGCGTAGCGCTAGACCAGACCGAGACAGACCGTTTGGCGGCGGAGCAAAAGACGCAGTTAAAAGAGGGCGAAATCTCAGCCTTGCTCGATGATGTCAGCGCGCTAAAGCAATTGCGTGCACAACTCGCCAGCGAAAAAGCCACCCTGGCTGAACAAAAAGCTGGCCTCGGTGAGAAACTGACCACGGTCACTGGCGAGAAAGAACAACTGACTGGACAGAAAGCGGCACTACTGATCACCCAGCAGGAAC